>AUXO011687705.1_pt1 | contig 15865 bp, 13 predicted proteins | sample 768731 | NCBI WGS metagenome assembly AUXO01 (sample SAMN02715735, study PRJNA202380) | gut metagenome | biome: sheep rumen | host: Ovis aries | place: New Zealand: Palmerston North
ACCCGATAGAAACGCTCAAAAATACGGGCTTGATGTTCCAATGGAATACCAATGCCATCATCTTTGACTTTGAAGATCACGTTGTTTTCATCTTCATCGACGGTTACATCCACATGGCCACCGGGATGATTGTATTTGATCGCATTGTCACAAATATTATAGACAATGCTTTGCAGCAATTGCGAAATCGCATTGATTGTTTCATGTTTGCCATGTAACGCTAATTGCACCTGAGCACCTTGGGCTTTATCCGCTAAACTATCCAACATTTGTTGGGTGAATGTATATAAATCAATTTCTTCATACTGCATATCGGTCGTACCTTCATCCAAATGGGATAATTTGATGATATCTTCCACCAAGGCAATCATACGTTGGGCTTCGCGATAAATCTCATGCACAAATTTCGCTTGATCTTCGGGTTTGACCATACCGCTTTGCAACAATTCGGCACAACCAGAAATCGTATGTAACGGTGTTTTCAATTCATGCGAAACATTCGCCGTAAATTCACGACGTAATTTTTCGGCTTGTTCTTTTTCCGTTACATTCAACATCAATAAAGCCATACCGGAAACGCGTTGATGATAAAAGATGGGACTCGCAATCAATTGATAATCTTCCCGATTGATGGGATATACAATTTCAGATTGTTGGCCTTCGCGACATTGATCCAATAATTCATTGAGTTCCAACGAGCGATTAACCGTTAAAATATCCTTGCCAATACTGGCTGAAGTTCCACCCAATAATTGTTTGGCTTTGCGATTGATCGATAAAATGATACCTTCCCGATTTAACAGGATCAAACCTTCATTCATATTGTTCGTAACGGCATCAAATTCTTCTTCTTTTTGATGTAGTTTTCGTGATTGGGCTTTTAATTCCACTTGCTGTTGATCAATTCGGGTTAAAAATGGCGTTAATTCTTCATAGTGATCATTGACCAAGGGATTGTCCAGATCGGTATTGTTTAATGGTTCAACGATGCGATTGGATACCCGTCTAGCCAAGAAAAGGGATAATAAAATGATCAAGATCAATATGCCAAAGATAGGTTGCATCATCGTAAAGGCCAAACTCCAAACGGTATTTTGATCACACGATAGTCGCAATACCGTGCCATCGTCTAATTTCAAGGCATAATATAACGATTGATGCATGATCGTATTCGAACGTCGATTGGCTTGGCCAATGCCCTTCTTTAAAGCTTGTTTGACCTCGGTTCGATTGGCATGATTATCCATCGTTTTCGCATCTTCTTGATTGTCATACAAAACCGTTCCATCACTATCGATCCAGGTGATCCGATAATCGGTGGTCTTGCGCATATGCTTAAAATACGTCATGCCCTCATCATTGACCGCTTTGGAAGCCAATTCCGTTTGTACAGCCAATTGTTGCATCTCTTCTGATGTAAAATAATTATAAAGGCGCCCCATGATCAACGTAAAAACGGCCACAAGGACCGCAAACGCAACGACACAGATGGAACGAAAAATCTGTTTTCTCATTGAGGAATCTCCATCCGATACCCAACCCCACGTACGGTACGAATGTAAGAGCCACAATCTTGCAGCTTCGTACGCAAGGTGCCGACATGTACATCCACGGTCCTGGTCTCACCGAAATAATCCGATTCCCAGATATTGGATAATAACTGTTCTCTGGTAAAGACACGATTGATATTTTCCATAAACAAGCGCAACAATTCATATTCTTTCAAAGTCAATTGCACCCGTTGGCCATGGACTTTCACAATATGCGCCCCCAGATCCAGCTCCAAGTCACCAGCCTGCAAGACCATTTGTTCCGGATCAGGTTTGGTCCGTCGCAAAACGGCTTTGACACGAGAAACCATTTCCATCATGCCAAAAGGTTTGGCCAAATAATCATCGGCACCCAGATCCAAGCCAATGACCTTATCGTATTCGGTTCCTTTGGCTGAAGCCATGATGACCGGAATATCTTTCATTTCTGGGTCTTTTTTCATCTTCTTTAAAATTTCGATGCCATCCATATCGGGCAACATAATATCTAACATCACCAAATCGGGATGATTCATCAACATCGCTTGAAAGTAGGATTTGCCATTTTCAAATCCTTTGACTTCGAAGCCACTGGCCTCCAAAGTATACATCATCATATTACGAATGCTTTCATCATCTTCTACTAAATAAATCATGCACGTTCCTCTCTCTTTGTATCTATTAAATCTTGCGCCATATGACTGGCATGATCACCAATGCGTTCAAAATATTTCGCAATCATAAAAATATCCAAGGCATCTTCACTATCGATAGTCTGTTTCTGTAACCGTTGTACCATCGATTCTTTGATCTTCACAAAACAAGCATCGACAATATCATCATAGTTCACGACCGATCTAGCCAATGGAATATCCTGATTCACAAACGCATCGATACAATGACTCACCATATAAATGGTCGACAAGGCCATATCTTCTAAATCATTGGTTTTTAGATGACTCGATGCCATGATTTCTACAATATCCAGGGCATGATCGGCCATTCGGCGAATATTGCGTGCCATACTTTGGGCTTCATGGATTTGTTTCAAATCACTGGCCACAGGTTGTTGCGAAAGAATCAATCGCATACACCTCTGTTCAATATCTTCTTCTTTTTCTTTCATTTGTTTGGCTTGTTGCGTCATCGTTAACGCAAAACTCGTATCCCCGGTTGGTAAGGCATGCGCTGCCTTAGCCAACATGGTCTCACATAAAGATCCCATTAAAACCAAATCTCGATATAAACTTTGTAGTTGATGGTCCAATTGTACGCGCATAGATTTTCCCTCTTTGGCTCAGTGTATCATTTGTTTGTAAAAGCTTTGTAAAAATCACCAATGAAATATAAAGAACCACATACTAATGTATGATCTTTGGTATTTTGGAGTTCTACCATCAATTGTTTTTCATTGATGATCGGATAATTTAAGGTTTGTAGATCATACAAACGTGCTGTATCCATCGATACCAAAGTAATCGGACAATGTAAGGTTTCTAATACATTCAACATCTCTTTGGCTTTTTTATCTTTTAAGACCGAAAAATAAATGTGACCATCAAAATGTCCCAACGAAGCCACCAATGCTTCAATGCCTTCTTTATTATGAGCTCCATCCAAAATGATCAATGGATCTTTGCGTGCAATGGTAAATCGTCCGGCCCAATGAAAATGGTCAATCACTGATTGGACACAATCTGGTTTTAAGGTATAGCCCAAATAATTCAAACCTTCTAAGGCAAGAGATAGATTATAGATTTGGTATTTGGGTGGATGCAAGACATAGGTATGATCCTGCCATTCAAAGATGACTTGATGATCGTCGGTTTCTTTAAAAGGAATTTCCACAAAACCAAGTAAGGTACCCATATAGCCAGCCACTTGTTCCATGACCTTTTTGGCATTGGGTTTGGTTTCCGTAGTTAGAGCGACATATCCCGGTTTAAAAATACCGGCTTTTTCATAACTGATCTGTTCGATGGTATCACCTAAGATGGCACAGTGTTCCAAGCCGACATTGGTGATCATCACTAAATTATAATCGAGGGCTGTTGTAGCATCCAAACGACCGCCTAAACCCACTTCGATCAAAGCGATGTCGACTTTCTGTTCGAGAAAATAGGCCATGGCCATCCATAAATCAATCTCAAACATGGTCAAATTTTCTTTTTCAAAGAAAGCTTCGTATTGTTGGTAAATGCGCATCCAATCGTCTTCACTAATCATTGTTTTTCCAATACGGATGCGTTCGCGATGCGTAACCAGATGTGGCGAAGTAAAGACGCCTGTCTTGACACCTTGATATGACAACAACTGATTCATCCAAGCTACGGTCGATCCCTTTCCATTGGTCCCGCCCACTTGGATCTTCGGTAATTGCGTATGATCTGGCAGTTGTTCATTTAACCATTGACGATATTGATTCAAATCATGATTCAATCCTTTTTTTGTTTCGATATATTGTATTGTTGCTTTATAATCCATGGTGTTATTATAACATGTATTGGAGGTCTTCTATGAAAATGAATAACGATTGGCAAGCTTTATTTGATCAAGAAATTCAAAAAGACTATTTGAAGAAAATTGACTACTTTCTTGCCCGCGAATATAAAACCAAGCACATCTATCCAGCTGCACCGAATATCTTCCACGCCTTTCAAATGACATCCTTAGAAAATACGAAAGTTGTGATCGTGGGACAAGATCCCTATCATGGTCCCGGACAAGCTCAAGGCTTTAGTTTTAGTGTGCCTGCCAATTTTCGTTTGCCCCCTTCCCTACAAAACATTTATAAGGAATTAGAAATGGAATATGGCCACCCCATCCATCGAAGTGGTGATTTGAGTGATTGGGCCCATCAAGGCGTCTTACTTCTCAATACCATTTTGACAGTGGAAGAAGGTAAGCCCCTTTCGCATCAAAATATTGGTTGGCAAAACTTCACCAACGAGGCCATTTCTTGGATCAATAAAAAAGAAGGCCCGGTCGCCTTCTTATTATGGGGTGCTAAAGCCAAAAGTGTATTGCCTCTTTTGACTAACCCCGATCATTTGATCTTGATGAGTCCTCATCCAAGTCCATTCAGTGCCAATCGTGGTTTTTTTGGCAACAATCATTTTAAATTAGCCAATGAATATTTAATATCCCATGGTCAAACACCAATTGATTGGACCCGGTCCAACGTATAATTATTTATCATCTTGGAGTTCAAATAAAATATCTCGTAATTGGGCAGCACGTTCGAAATCTAATGTACGTGCTGCTTCTTTCATTTCCTGGGTAATATTCTGGATCATCTTTTCTTTATCCTTCTTGCCCATGCGACGTTTCTTGAGATATTTTGCTGTCATTTCCTTGGTTTCTTTGGAACGAACGACATCATGAATTGGCTTGATGATCGTCTTCGGTACGATGCCGTGTTCTTCATTATAAGCCATCTGGATCTTACGACGACGTGCGGTTTCATCCATGGCTGCCTTCATTGATTCGGTAATCGTATCGGCATACATGATGACTTTGCCTTCTGCATTTCGAGCCGCCCGACCAATGATCTGGATCAACGAACGACGGGAACGTAAAAAACCTTCTTTATCCGCATCCAAGATCGCAATCAAACTGACTTCGGGAATATCCAATCCTTCACGCAACAAATTGATACCAACCAATACATCGTATTTACCAGCCCGTAGATCATGAATGATTTCGGTTCGTTCAATGGTCTTGATTTCGTGATGTAACCAAGCCACTTTAAAATCCATTTCTTTTAAATACGAGGTTAAATCTTCAGCCATGCGTACGGTTAATGTCGTAATCAGAACGCGTTGATGCTTTTCAATACGGCGTTTGATTTCATCGACCAAATCATCAACTTGTCCTTCGATGGGACGAACTTCGACTTCGGGGTCTAATAAACCGGTTGGTCGAATAATTTGTTCGACATATTGGCCATGGGTTTGTTCCAATTCCCAATCACCAGGAGTAGCGGATACAAAAATCGCTTGATTGATCAAAGAGGTAAATTCTTCAAATCGCAAAGGACGGTTATCCAAGGCACTGGGTAAGCGGAAACCATATTCCACTAAGACTTTTTTCCGGGCTTGATCACCATTGTACATACCGCGAATCTGTGGTAAAGAAACATGACTTTCATCGACCACTAATAAATAGTCTTTGGGAAAATAATCAAATAAAGTATAGGGTCTTTCTCCGGGTTTTCGTCCATCGATATGACGGGAATAATTTTCAATGCCAGGGCAGAAACCCAATTCACGTAGGGCTTCGATATCGTAGCGACAACGTTGTTCCAAGCGTTCTTTTTCCAATGGTTTTTCTTCTTTGTCAAAATATGCCAATCGATCTTCCAATTCTTCTTCGATCGTATCAGCGGCATGGTTGATCACATCCATACTGGATGCATAGGCATGGGCTGGATAGATCACATACAGTTGATAAGATGCATTGACTTTACCCGTCACGGGATCTACTTCGCTAATACGGTCGATTTCATCGCCAAAAAATTCCACGCGAATTAAGTATTTATCGGTATGGCCAGGTGTAATTTCAATGACATCGCCACGTACGCGGAAGGTACCAGGTAGCGGATCGGTATCGTTGCGTTTGTATTGTTGACCGACCAGTTGCATCATAAAATCATTGCGTTCGATTTCATCACCAACATGAATCGTAAACAACATGTGGCGGTAATGATCCGGATTGGAAGCACCATAGATGGAAGCGACCGAAGCGACGATGATGGTATCTCTACGTTCTAGAACACTATTGACCGCAGCCATACGCAACATATCCAATTCTTCATTGGTTTTGGTGCTCTTATCAATATAGGTATCCGTTTTGGGAAGATAGGCTTCGGGTTGATAATAATCAAAATACGAAACAAAGTATTCCACGCGATTGTGGGGAAAGAATTCCTTAAATTCAGAATACAATTGGCCAGCCAATGTCTTATTGTGCGCAAACACCAAGGTGGGTCGATTGACTTGCGCAATCACGTTGGAAATGGTAAAGGTCTTACCGGTTCCGGTTGCGCCCATCAAAACTTGGTATTTCTTTTTTTCTTTCAATCCTTCCACTAGCGATTGAATGGCTTGGGGCTGATCGCCACTGGGTTGATAATCCGAAACCAATTCAAATGTATCGCTCATATTGCCTCCTACTGTGCCAATTGAATGGCTCTCACATATTGTGGATCTTCACTGTATTCATTCGCATACACTTGTTGAGAAATCACTTTTAATAAAGTATCCCATGTATCTTTATCGCAAATGCCGGTTGCATCCAGTTTATGATCACTTTGAAATTGTTTTAACGCTTCGGCACTTTGATGACTAAAGTATGTATCGGTTCGATCCACGTCATAACCTAAATATTTTAAATACGTCTGCAACGCTTTGGCATTGGTGTATACATGATCTTCTTTCATTGTCGATGATTTTTTCATCTCTATATAATTCACGCTTGTGACATCCAATGGTTCCACTTTCACATCGGGTTTCCATCCTTTATTATTGATGGAATCCCCATTAGGATCCAACCATTCCGCAACGGTATATTTCATGGATGTACCATCTTCAAATGATACTTGGGTTTGTTCCGTTCCTTTACCATAGGTCGTTGTCCCCACGGTCGTGACTTTATCACCTAAGCCCGCTTTTAAAGCCCCAATCACCACTTCGGAAGCACTGGCTGTATCTTCATTTTGAAGAACGATGATTTTATCCATTTTGATTTGTTTGAAATTATCATTGGTCCGCGTCTTGGTGATGTTGCCTTGACTGTCTTTCTCTTCAAACACAACCGAATGGGCTGGCACTAAGACGGAGGCTACTTCTTGAGCAGCGACAAGATAGCCACCACCATTGTTGCGCAAATCCAAGACAATGGAAGAAATGCCTTGTTTATGGGCGCGTTCAACCGCATTTTCAAAACTGGATCCGGTATGACTGGAGAAACTCGAAATACCGATGATGGCCACATTGCCACTGACACGATAGGTCACACTCGCATCAAAGTCTTTGGGTTTGATCTTGGTGGTCTTGTCCTTTTCGTTGCGAATGAACTTGACTGTGACTTTTTTGGATTGTTTCTTGATGTATTTAACAACGGCATCGGCGCCTTTTTTCGCACAGACTTGATCATTGACAGCGGTAATGATATCGCCTTGTTTCAGACCGGCTGTATCGGCAGCCGAATCAATGAAGACATCGCGAATGATGATGTTGCCATCACCATTGACATAATAACTAAAGCCAAGTCCGGAAGAACTGCCATCTAAGCTTTGGGCAAATTGTTTGGATTGCTTCAAGTTAAAATAATTGGTATGCGGATCTTTTTCGAGGGTGGTCATACCCGTAATGGCTTGTTCCATTAAGGTTTGATCCAAATTCTTGGTCTTGTTGGCATAGTACCATTTCTTGGTCAAGATGGAATAGATCGCATCAAATTTATTTTGTTCATCCGTTGAAGTCGCTTTTTGAGGAACAAACATACCGGCTCCAAAGCTAATCACACACGCAATCACAAGTATCCACTTATATTTTTTCGTCATCTAAACAGTTCCTCCTGTTTGTCTTGTTTATTGTATCATGCACGTCAAATATGAAAAGAGCATCGAATCCTCGATGCTTACAAATAGGTTTGAATGATTTGAATCGTTTTCTCAATATCTTTTTGATCATGGGCATCTGAAATGAACATAGCTTCAAATTGACTCGGTGCTACATAGATACCATGATCCAACATGATATGGAAATAATGTGCAAACTGTTGGGTGTCACTGGTTTTTGCACTGGCATAATCCACGACCTCTTGATCCGTAAAGAAAACACTCATTAAGGATCCCACCCGATTGACCGTATAGCCTTTCTCCTTATAGGCTTGTGCCAATTGGGCGGTTTTATAATCGATACGATCATAGATATCCGGATCTTTCATCAAGATCTGAAGTGTTTCAATACCAGCGGTTGTCGCAATGGGATTGCCCGATAGGGTTCCAGCTTGATAGACAGAACCGACAGGTGAAATCACATCCATGATTTCTTTTTTACCACCATAGGCAGCCAAAGGCATACCACCACCAACAATCTTGCCAAACGTTGCCATATCCGGGGTAATGCCAAAATATTCACTGGCACCACCTAAAGCCAATCGGAATCCAGTAATGACTTCATCAAAGATCAAGATACTATCATAGGTTTTGGTGATGTCACGTAAGAATTGTAAATAACCAGGTTTGGGTGGGACCACACCCATGTTGGCTGCTACCGGTTCAATGATCACGGCCGCAATCTGATTGGGATAGGTTTCAAACAATTGTTGGATGGCTTTTTCATCATTGTAAGGAGCCAATAAAGTGGTTTTTGTATAGCCAGATGGTACCCCATCACTATCTGCGACAGCTTGGGTCAATAAACCCGATCCGGCTTTGACCAATAACCCATCGGAATGACCATGGTAACACCCAATGCATTTAATGATGTAGTCGCGATGGGTATAGCCTCGAGCAGCACGAATGGCACTCATGCAAGCTTCAGTTCCACTATTGACCAAACGCAACTTTTCAATGGCTGGATAACATTGTTGGACCAATTGGGCCAAGGTACTTTCTTTTCGGGTTGGTGCCCCAAAGGTCAAACCATCGACACAAGCTTTCTGTACCGCTTGGATAACTTGGGGATGGGCATGACCTAAAATGCCAGGTCCCCAGCTACAAACATAATCAATCAACGTATTGCCATCAATATCCGTAATGGTATCACCTTGGGCATGGTCAATAAATAAAGGCGTACCACCAACGGATTGAAACGCACGAACGGGTGAATTGACTCCACCGGGCATCAATTCCAAGGCTTGTGAAAAGGCGTTTTGTGAACGATCAAAATGCATAGACTTCTCCGGTTTCTAACCAATGTGCCATTTCGAGTGCATGATAGGTAATGATGATCTGGGCACCGGCTCGTTTCATGGCAATTAAATTTTCAAAAATGATGCGTTTTTCATCAATCATACCGGCTTTAGCGGCCGCTTTGACCATGGCATATTCCCCACTGACATTATAAACCGCTAATGGCAAGTCACATTGTTCCGATACAGCTTTGACCACATCCAAATAGGCCAAGGCTGGTTTGACCATCACAATATCGGCGCCCATGGCCGCATCATTGGCCACTTCTCGCACGCCTTCTTTGCCGTTGCGTGGATCCATTTGATACGAACGACGATCACCGAAACAAGGCGCGGATCCAGCCGCATCACGAAACGGGGAATAATAACCCGACGCATATTTGGCACTGTATCCCATGATTGGCGTTTGGATAAAGCCGTTGACATCCAAAGCTTGACGAATCGCGGTAATATCCCCATCCATCATATCGCTAGGAGCGACCATATCGGCACCGGCTTGTACGCAACAAACAGCCATTTTTGCCAATAAAGGGAGAGTTTCATCATTCAAGATCGTATGATCATGGACCAAACCACAATGGCCATGATCGGTGTATTCACATAAACAGATATCGGCAATGACTAATTGATCCGGTAATTCCGTTTTTACTTTATGAATGGCTTGTGCCAATACACCATGGGGATCATAGGCAGCCGAACCAACCGCATCTTTATGCGCGGGTACCCCAAACAATAAGATACCGGAAATACCTGAAGCTTTTACGCGCTCTAACTCTTCATCGATGCGATCTAAGGAATAACGATAAATACCGGGCATCGTATCAATGGGTTCTTTGATGTTGGTTCCTTCCACCACAAACAATGGATAAATAAAATCTTTTGGATCTAGTCGTGTTTCACAGACTAGATTCCGTAACGCTTCATTTTGACGAAGTCGACGAAATCGTTTCATAAACATTCCTCCCATTTCTGTATCAAACTTGAAATCGTAGCTTGTTTCGCTACTTGTATATTTTGCATATCGTGTGCCACTAAGGCTGCTTGGGTATAGGGGCCAATAGCCAATACGGTTGTATGTGGATCGATATGACCACCCTGTTTAAAAAAGGCATGCACGCCTTGAGCACTGCCAAAGACCGCAAAATCTTCATGAATATCGCTTACTTGACCCACAACTGTATCATAAACTGGTATTTGAGTATATGCGATACCCGCTGCATCCAAACGATTCGATAAGACCGAATTGGCTTTTTGTGCACGTAAAATCAATAAATTGGCATCCGGTAATCCGCAAAGAAGATCTGCCAAACCATCGGAAGTATAGGTCAATGGAATCCAGTCCGCATGAATGTGATAGGTATCGTATAAATACTTGGCACTGCTTGGGCCAATGGTCACAAATTGAAGATGACTGATTTGACGAATGTCATCCACCATTCGAAACAATCCATCAATGGCTGTCTTTCCGGTCAATACTACGTGACTATAGGATTGAAAATTGATCTTTTTATCGGTATGAAAGACAATTTGCAGGTAGGGTTGACGAACACAAAGGGTTGGACATTGATCTTGAAATGAACGAGTAAATCGTTCGGTTCCACATACACAAACACTTGGTGCTTGACTACGCAGATCCATGGCCGCTACTTTTCCTACAACGATCACAGCCGGTGTACCGACTTTTGGATCTTGTAAGGCTTCATCCACAGTTTCTAAGGTACAATTTTTTCGATAGGCATCCTCTCGTGTACCGCGACAAAGGATGGCTACAGGCATCGATCCAGGTTTTCCTTGTTGGATCAGATCTTTGGCAATTTGGGAAAAGGTGCCCACGCTCATCAAAAAGACCAAGGTACCTGGAATCTTTGCGTAGGCCGACACATCGACTTTTCCGCTTTTGGTGTGACCGGTGATCACGCTAAAACTACGACTAATCGATCGATGCGTCAAGGGAATACCCATGGTTTCCGGAACGGCAATGGCACTGGATATACCGGGAATCACTTCATACGGAATATGGGCTTTTTCTAAGGCCATGCATTCTTCACCGCCACGACCAAACACAAAGGGATCGCCACCTTTTAAGCGTACAACAATAGAAGTTCTCCCTTTTTCAATCAATAATTGGTTGATGGCTTCTTGTGCTAAGGCATGCTTTCCCGCACGTTTGCCGACATAGATGGTTTGGGCCGTTGTCGTTTCTAAAATCGTTGTATCCACTAAAGCATCATAAATCAATACATCACACTTCTCGATCAAATGCTTGACTCTGATACTCATGAAATTAAGATCACCCGGTCCGGCTCCACATAAATAGACTTTACCCATAGAGAATACCCGCCATTTCTTGAATACAATCATCCACATGATCCATATCGGTATATCGTGTCAAGATATCCGAATCTTGATAGAAGGCTTGAATACACAATGTGTTTGTATCGATCCATTGGGCATAGACACTGGCCGCATCATGACAATCGGCATGCATCTTGGCCATCAATTTTCGTTCTACATCAAAAAGAATATGCGTTTTCTGATCATCGATGTCTTTGGATAAACGAAATCCATTCCTGGCTTCTAAGGCAATGATGCCTTGGGCTGTAGCTGGTAAAATATCTAAAGTTTGAACGACATAAGAACTTACATCGATCTGTAAACGATCCAAACCGGCTTTTGCCAAAATAATGCCATCATAGAATCCATCCTCTAATTTATGTAGACGCGTTTCCACATTGCCACGCAATAGTTTAATCTGACAAGTTGGATCAATACGTTTATATAAGTTGGCTCTTCGTGGACTGGAAGTACCAATGATCGCACCCGGTTGGATGGGTGTTTTTGACAACAACAAATCCGCTGGATTGGCCCGTTTCAATACAGCCGGGACATAAAACCCTTCTGTGATTTGACTGGGCATATCCTTGCCACTATGAACGGCAATATCAATTTGATCATTTTGTAGGGCTTGTTCAAAAACGGAAACAAATAAGCCTTTACCACCGCTGTTAGCCAATGATCGATCTTGAATCTGATCTCCTTTGGAGATAATGGGTACGATTTCAACTGGGATTTGCAGAGCATCCACGACCATTTGGGTCTGGATGCGAGCTAATTTGGATGTTCGTGTGCCAATTCGTAGTTTAGTCATCTTTTGCCTCTCTTATCCATTCATTCAACTTGTCTTGCAACAGCTGTTTCCGTCTGGCTGGATCTTTTACACTTTGAATAATCTGCCTACGATAGGTTCCCATCGCTGCATTGATCTTTCCTAATGAATGGGGTAAAACAGTTTGAATCTGTTTTTTGATCCATTGCGTCAATAATGGACTATTGCCACTGCTGGAAATGCCAATAATGACATCGTCTTGTTTCACAATAGCGGGAAAGATAAATGTACATAGTGCAGGATCATCGACCACATTGACCAAAATGCGTTGTTTCTGGCAGAGTTGAGCAATCTTGGCATTCACTTTCTTTTGGTTGGTGGCGGCAATGATCAAATCGTATTGAGGTGTAATATCACTGGGTTGGACCGATCGAATTTGATGGGAATCGAATCGTAACTCTTCACAAATGGATTCACTGATAATGTGGATATCCGCACCAAATTGTTTCATTTGATTCGCTTTTCGTAGAGCTGTCTTTTGACCGCCAATGATCAAGACGTGTTTCTTTTCGAGATCGATCATCACTGGAAAATAGCTCATGCGTTGTTCACCCACTTTTCTAGCCAAGAAACAATGGCATCCATTTGTTCATAGGAATCCGTCTTGCGTAACGAATATACAAAGGATTCGATGCCTTTTTCTTTCATTTGAGGCAAATCCGCAATCACATCGTGCATGCGAAGTTCTTTTAAAATGTCCGATACCCTTTGATCAATCACAACTTCGGCACGTTGGGCATATCCTTGTTTCTTTTTATTATTGGTTTTTGCCAATTGTTGGAAATGATCAATATTCAAATAGGAACAATGCGGCAATTCTTGCAGATGCGGATCCATATCATTAGGTACGGCCAAGTCGATAAATAAACGAGGTTTTTCATCGATCCATTTTGTCAATTCGGTTTTGGTGATCGTATAGTGAGGACTGGCTGTCGCACTGATGATCACATCAGCTTGTTGGACAAGGGTATATCGTTGTTGATACGGTTCCATCTGTACTTGTGGATAGGTGGCAAACAAGTCTGAATGATGTTGACGAGTTGTCCCAATCAAATGGATATGGGGTTTGGCAAGGATATTTTTAGCAGTGATGCTGCCAATCTTGCCACTGATACCAATAATTAAGACGGTTTTGGCACCAAAGTCAAAGACAGCATGGGCAGCTAACGTTCCTACCGAAACCGAAGTGGAAGATAAGCCCGTTTGAGTCTTGATTTGTTTGACCGTTTTCATGACCATCTGAAAGATAGTATTAAATGTATATGACGTCTTTTTCAGGGTACGAGCTTGTTCATAGGCTTCTTTTACTTGACGATAGATTTCATCTTCACCTAAGACCATGGAATCCATGCCACAGGCAACACGAGCCAAATGACGAATGGCACCCGCTTTCGTATAGGTTGCGAAATAGGGCATCATGTCATCGCGATTGAGGCCTTTGAATTGACAAAGTTGTTCTTCCATCGCTTCCATGGGTATTTCAAAATAGATTTCCAAACGATTACAAGTCAAAAGAAGGACGCATTGTCCATCAATCTGGGTATAAAAGGATTCGATTTCCGATTGATCAAAAGCAATCCGATTGCGAATTTCAAGAGGTGCTTTTTTATAAGTGATACTGATACAATTCATGTTTTTCATTATACTACAAATATTTTTTGATTGAGTTGCTTAGGCAAAAGAAAAGATACGATCATATCAGATCGTATCCTTTGTTCTTAAGACTGATTTCCAATTCTTCCTCTTCTTCGCAATGAATCATCATGATTGGTTGTGGTGTATCCCAACCAAATGTTGTATATAAATAATCAATATTGATGTTACATGCCTTCACATCTTCTAACAAACGATTCAAACTGCCTACTTCATTGGATACTTGTACGGCTAATACGGAATCCATATGGGTCAGGTAGTGGTCTTTCAATATCTTCTCCGCTTGATCGGCATCGGAAACGATCATGCGTACAATGGCGAAATCGGATGAATCATTGGTCAATAAAGCATATAGGTTAATACCGGCATCCGCCAATACACGAGTTACTTCATTTATGGCTCCTTTTTTATTTTCGGCAAAAACCGAAAGTTGTTTCATCATATATTTATCCTCCCTAAGTTTCCTCTATTATACGCGTTATTATGATAAGATACCAATAGAAAACATACGTTTGGAGGTAAAGAAAATGGAAGAAACTCGTCCTTATGTTAGCTGGGACCTCATTCAAAATTTTATGATTGATGCGTTTCAAGCAGCGGGTGTACCCGAAGAAGACGCAAAAATTTGTACCGATGTATTAATGGAAAGTGATCGTCGTGGTATCGAAAGTCATGGTACCAACCGGTTCAAACCCATTTATATTGATCGAATCAATGATGGCATCTTAAATCCGGTTACCCATTATGAAGTATTGAAAGATACGCCAACCACTTGTGTAGCCGATGCCCACGATGGTATGGGTATGGTTGCGAGTTATAAGATGATGACTTCACTGATCGATAAAGCGAAAAAATATGGTTTAGCGATGGGTGCCATTAAGAATTCTTCGCATTATGGTATTGCTGGTTATTGGGCAACCATGGCTAGTAAAGAAGGCATGTTAGGTATCACCGGAACCAATGCCCGTCCTTCAATTGCACCTACCTTTGGTGTGGAAAACATGATGGGTACCAACCCACTTACATTCGCCTTCCCGACGGATGAAGATTTTGACTTTATTTTAGACTGTGCAACATCCATCGTTCAACGTGGCAAGATTGAATATTATGCCCGTTCAGGCAAACCAACACCAAAAGGTATGGTCATCGCTCATGATGGCACGGCTTTAACCGATTCTGAAGAAATTTTAAAGAAATTGGTGGAAGGAACCGCTGCTTTAACGCCATTGGGTGGTATTGGTGATGAAATGGCCGGTTATAAAGGCTATGGCTATGCTGCTGTGGTGGAAATCTTGTCGGCCGCATTAACCGGTGGCTTATTCATGAAAGATCTAACGAATAAGAATCCAGATGGCACAAAACGTCCTTATCATTTGGGTCATTTCTTCTTGGTCATCAATCCAGAATTCTTTATGGGTCTGGATACTTTCAAGAAAACAGCGGGTGATATCTTGCGTGGTTTACGTAACAGTCAAAAAGCACCTGGTCATGATCGAATCTATACAGCTGGTGAAAAAGAATGGGATGTATGGCAAGTACGAAAAGACAAAGGGGTACCAATGGGCAAAGGTGTCCAAGATGATTTCAAAGCCGTACG
>AUXO010166346.1_pt1 | contig 15862 bp, 14 predicted proteins | sample 768731 | NCBI WGS metagenome assembly AUXO01 (sample SAMN02715735, study PRJNA202380) | gut metagenome | biome: sheep rumen | host: Ovis aries | place: New Zealand: Palmerston North
CATATCTTCTCCATTATTAGTACTTATATCAGCCGCTCGCTCATTATCATCAATACCAAGAACCAGTTTTGGTATTACATTTCCCCTCAGTATTCTACTTTGTATTTCACCCATAGTACCAAATAATATACCAGATTCATTCATTCTTGTATTCCATGTCTTTTGACTGTTTGTATTATTTTGTGACAAGTTAACAGTATCAGCCTCAGGTATATTTAAAGGTACAATAAGTATTATCAATATAAGAGTTATTACAATTCTCTTAATAACATTACCAAATCCTTTTTTTTCTTCTACAAATCCAGCAGGATTTACAATGCCAGAGAACAATGATATAACCAATTTAAATAAGACGATTATACCTAAAATAAGTTGTACTCTATTGAAAAAGCTCTGTATAGTAGGGCCTGTTCTTATTTCAGCTCCTGCAACCATATTAAATATATTAAACATTCCAGCTACTAAATCATACACTAGCTTATCTAACATTGCAAATATACTACGAAATATAGCAACATACCAATGATATTCACTTAAATCGGTCATATCTACACCTCCCTTTTTTTATTTTATATTACATGTTTGATCAACTGATGAATTATTAATGAAATTTATAATAAATCCAGTTAATAATGGGGCTAAGTATACTCCAACCGCACACGCAATTCTTATACCAAATTTTTTAAGTACTTTTTGCATATCATCATAATCACCAGTTAATATATTCTTAGCAAATTCAAAACCACTTAGTAAAAGAACAAGAAGTGGAGCAAGAACTTTTACATAATTAATTATTTTTTGCATTATATAAGCTACAGAACTTTCATCATTTGGATCACCAAAAACATATCTACAATCACTGCTTCGTTCTTTTTGCTTTTCTTCATCAGTTTTATTCTCCTCAGCTTCTTTTGCTTCTTTTATAGATTTTTCCACTTCTTCTACTTTTTTTTGAAAGTCTTCAGAATTAGCTACTATATCAAATGGGCCTGCTTTTACACTATAACTAGGTATTAAAAAAGCTCCAATTAATACTAATATTAAAATAATTTTATATGTATTTTTCATATCATCACTCCAAAACACAAATAACCATTTTTAGTATATCAAAAACAAAAAAAAATAGCAATAAATTTGCTACTTTTATAACATTTTATTATTTTGCTGCATCCCAGCAAGCACGCCAATCAGATTTAATATATTCACCTTCACCAGCTTTAGTAATAAGTGACATTATTAAACTAACAATAGTTACCATGAAGAAAATAATTACAGCATAAACAATACGTTTTACTAATCTACCAGTAGATGCTTTTATTTCCTTATCATCACTTGATATAACTGCTTTTCCTAAATCAATAGTTCCCATTAAAATTAAGATAATTGGAATACCTATCCATATAATAGGGAAAATACCTTTTCTTACAATTCTAAATACTGGAAGTAATCCTCCACAACTATCCTCTAAATTAGCTCCTATTTGAAAAAATTTAGTCATACTAATAACTCCTTTCACTACATTAATCATAACTAATTTTTTTTATTTTGTCAATTATATACTATTAAAATCTAAATAATCCTAATATTTTACCATCACTTTTTTTACCATTAGTATTATTTATATTATTAAGTCCTACTATATCAATAAGACTTACTATCTTCTCATTTTTTCTTCTTTCATCTAAAGGTGGAACATTATAAAGAATTTTTGTATTTGCTTCACCTTCAAAATCTTTAACATCTTTATCATTTAATAAGCTTTTATTTAGCACTATTTTTTTACCATTTAATTCGTTAAAAATATTCTTGTTTGTTCTCATTAATTTATTTAATTTAATTGAACTCGGTTCAATTAAATACAAAACATCTCCACAACTAGAATCATCATCACATTCATTTAAATCAACCAATATTATTGCAGCATTTGAAAGTTTATTAATTGTTGGAATTAAAGTTTCTTTAGTTGTTGATATAGTATTTTTGACATTAAAATACTGTAAATCATGTTTATTAACTTCAAGTGCATATACGTTTTCACCATATATTCTTTCAAGTTCTCTTTTTAACATATATATAAGTGTAGTTGCTCCTGCATGATCAGTAACATTTCTAATACCAATAGTTCTACAACCACTAGTTACTTTAGCTTGAACAGTTTCTGTTAATTCTTTTACTTGCTCAACCTGTGCAACTTCTTCATGTGTATTAGTATGACTAATTAAGTATTTTACACCTTCTATATTATTTGTAAAATTATACATACCTGCTTTTACAAGTGCAGCTAAATATGATTGTGTTGAAACATCTTGTATTTTAGGTAAAAATAATATTATTTTATTTGGATCTAATCCGGCTCCAATTTTTATAATATTATCAGGATTTACATAATCTTTAATTGCTGTAACATCAATAATCATTTTATTGAAATAAAATGTTTTAAAAATTGATACTATTTCATTAGCATCATATTGACCATTAATTGATTTAATTACATCAATATCAAGATTAGATAATTCTTCCCTTCTTTCATTTTCTATAATTACATTCATATAATCAACCCATTTCTAACTTGTTACTCTTGTGACTTTTGTTGAACCTTCTACTTGAAACTGATTATTACCAGAGAAAAACTTATTAAACATTGGTAAATCAATAGAAATAAAAGTTCTGATTTTAGTATAAATCAACTTCTCCGCTTCTTCTTTTCCAGCTACAACTATAGTTTTATAACACCATCCAGCATTTTTACTACCTGAACTTACAGGTGTCCAAACATCATCTTTATTATCACCAGCGCATCCTTTTTTAGTATACTCTTGAGCAGCTGTATAATTGATTTTTTTTAAATATTTATTAATTCGTGCAATAGTCTTTTGATCTATTTTATTATTTTCTTGCTGTATAATATTAACAATTCTACTGTTTGCTTTAAATGCTTTACTATAATTTATAGTAAAGGCTAAATAACTGCTTATAATAACAAATCCTGTAATAACTACTACTAATGCTGGAACTGTTCCTAATCCTTCTTTCATAAGCACTCTCCAGATATTCTTTTTATCGGCTTTGTTTCACCATTTACTTGAAAAATTCTACCAAAACTAAAGAAACCATTATTAATAAATGGCGCATCACCATTTACGAAAGTTCGAATTAAATATATATCATATGAAACATTACACTTACCACCGTTTGTAGTATATTTTTCCGAATTTTCTGTATCACGAGCCCAGCACCAACCATTTTCACAAGTCCATTTTATGCCATTTGAATCTACAGTTTCTCCTTGCTGATCAACACTATAGCCCATTCTATTCATATAATCATTAATTTTGTCTCTTAAGGCTGAATTATCAAAATTACCTTCATATGCTTCTACTTTTGTAATAATAAAATTTTTAACAGAAAATGCTCTATAATAATTCATACCAAAAAGTATAAAACCAGAAACTAGTGTAACAAAAAAGAAAAGAAGAGTTATATTTCCAAGGCCCCCAAGTGCATCTTTCATATTAATCTCCTCCTAAACTTTATTATTAAACTATATATAAATTATGATTTTTTATTGTTAATTTTATCATTTTCCGTTTCTACAGTTTTCCATTGATTGTTAATTTTATCCCTAATACCTGGCCATAAAAGTGCAAATAAACCTGCAATCGCTGCAATAGCAACTATCGTAATTACAGTCATGTTTAATTCACCAGTTGCTTCTTTCATTAATCATTCCTCCTTCTATCTAAATAAACTTTAACATAAAATTATTTTTTTTACAACTATATTGATTTTATTTTACATAATTTTACTATGAAATTGAAAACATATTTAACATAGCTATTATTAATATTACCATTACTCCTGCACCAGTACATACGAGCATAGTAATAGTTTTACTTTCCATCTTATCAAGACGTTCTTTATATTTTACTTCACGTGCTTTATTTTGAAGATTAGAAACACTTCTTGAAAACATCATTAATCTATCTTGTTTACGTTCCTGAGAACCAATACCTAAACGATATAAAAGTCTCATCATTCTCATTGAATCTCTAACAGGATATGTGTTTGCAAATTCCATATACGGATCTACTGTAGAATCTCCTGCATTAATTCTTTCTACCATTTTTCTAAGTCCAGCTCTAAATACTTCAGGTGCATCATCAATACTCTTTCCTAATGCAACAGGAACCGTATAATGTTGTATCAAAATTTCCAATCCCTTTAAATAGTATGGCAACATTAGGTCTATTTCATGCAAATGTTTTTTATAATGTGAATTTAATTGAGTATAAGGTAGCTTATACATACCAAAAAATACAACAATTACTAAAACTACATCTAGTACACTGAATTTATTTAAAAATAACACCATGAATAAAATAGCTACTAAAACAGCATTTGATATTCTTTTTTGAAACAAAACATCTATATCTACATTATCACCATATTTTGATCTAACTAAAAATTCATAATTATCTTCCTTTAATAATTTAAAAAGATTATCATTATCAATTAAAAATCTTTTAAAATCAATTGTTTTATTATATGAAAGAGTTCCTATAATAATTATTATAACTATAAATATTTCCATTATTCAGCCCCCACATTCTCATTATAATATTTTTCCCCATTCAAAAGGAAAGCTGTATTAATTATAAGTATTGCGTGTAGAAGAATTTGAACATACCACTTATCAAGCATAGCAATATAAGATTCTTTACCTAATAGATATTGTACTAAAAGTGCTAAAACATAAAGCATTAATCCAAATTGTAAAAATTTCTTATGGAAATTTGCTCTATCAATTCTATCTCTGTATACACCTTCTACCAAGTTATCTATATCAAGTTGCATTTGCTCTAAACTGTCTGCACTATTTTGTGCACCTTCTTTTGTAATTTGTAAAAATAATTGGTGCATATTTTTTACAATATAGTATGGATATAGTCTGTTGAAATAAGCAACAGATTCATCTATACTACCATTTTTATAAGCTAATTCAATAACTCTATCAACATCCCCAGCAATAGGATCTTCTAAAAGTCCAGATTCTCTAACACCTTCTAGAGATTTAACAAAACTTTGTGTTGTTGCAAACTCCATTATGGTATTACTAGTATATACTTGTACTTGTTCAAATATAAACTCACTATATACTCTCTTACATCTTAGAAAAGATAAATATGGAACTATTAGTACTGCAGCTACTACGTATATAATACTAACTACCAAACTATAAAAATATAAGTATGCAATTACACCAGCAAATGCACCTAAGAATATACATTGCATTAAATATTCTTTAGGTGTCATTTCTTTACCTAGTTCTTTAGTCTTTTCACGAACTTTTTTAAATGAATACGGAGCAAACTTATCATATAATACTGCTACTTGATCATTAATAAATCTTCCTACATTTTCGCCTTTATAATTTCTGTATAACATTATAAAAAATGTTATAGCTAATAAAATTATTAATTCCATACTATACTCCTTTCTAAGAATTTTTACCTAATACATCATCAATACTTATAGTATTAATAACTGCTGGTTTAAACTCTTGTTGTTTAACTTCTTGTTCATTATTTTGAATAGTATTACTATTATTATTTTCTATAGCTACACTATTACTTACAAGTTGGTTATTAATATTCTCATTACTTTGTATATTATTTACGTTTGAATTAAATAAATCATTTGTATTATTTGAAACAGATTGAACTAAACTCTGATTATTATCAGTAGTATTATTTTGAGGTTCAGGTGTTGATACTTTTTGTTCACTATTTGCAGTTGATGGTTGTTCAATGCTTGTTTGAACTGATGTATTTTGTTGTTCATTAGTATTCATTAAAATTGATGGTATTTCTTGTTGGATATTATTATTTACTACTTCTCCAGAAGCTTGATCACCTATTGTATTATTTATATTAACTGGTATACTAGCTTCTGTCTTAGGAATAGTAGTATCATCATGATCATCTTTTGCTTCTTCTACCATTTCTTCAAATGGTCTATCTGTTAGTTTTTCTGTTATATTTGATATATCTATATTTTGGTTTGCTAAATACTCTAAAAGATGAGCACTTGGTTTAACTAAAATAGGTTCTTTATCAAACAACTTTCTATATATAATGTGTGTTTGACACACATTATTTTCATCAACATAAAATTCAGTAACTTCATCTACTTCACGATGAAATTTACCATATTTTTTACTATAATAAGCTTTAATATGAACGCCTAATTGAATATATCTATAAATTGTATTTAAGAATTGATCAACATCCAAATCTGTTTCCATCAAACTATATAGACGGTATGGAATTGCACTTGCTTTATCAGCATGAATAGTGGATAAAATATTATGTCCTGAAGATATAGAGTTACGTACTGCTGAAACAGCTTCTGCACTACGTACTTCTGAAAGTAAAATCCATTTAGGATTTTGTCTCATACATGTTACTAATACATCAGTATAACTGGCAACATTATTAGTCTTCATCGCAACTATATCTCTTTGTGGAAATATTTTATCGAGGTGTAATTCCAATGTATCTTCAATAGTTATTATTTTTTCATTTTCTTTTGTATGACTGGCAAGGTATTTTACAAACTCTGTTTTACCTGAACCAGTTTCTCCACAAACAATTATATTACAGTGTCCTTCAACACATTTTATTAATATGTCATGAATATCATTTGTAAAATAATCATCCTCTATTAATTTTTCTTTTTTTAACCTAATTTTAGCCGGAGTCTTACGTAAAACACAAGCAATACCATTAGTAGCAATTGACTGGTGTACAAAGTTTAAACGTAATTCACTACTCTCAGCATCCAAAAAAGGTTTAGCATTGTTAAAAGTTGTACCCATAACATTAGAACACTGGAAAGCAAGCTTTTCCATAAACTCTTGGGTACAACCTGGAATTTCAACTCGGATAGAACCTTGAGTAAGTGAACGAATCCATATTTGACCACCATTACAATATGATATATCTGTAATATCATCATTATCTAGCAATGGTTTTAATGGACCAAAATCAAGTTTATCAAATATGCTTTCGTTCATCTATATCACTTCCTACCCTTCTTAATTTTTTATTCTTTTACTTGTTTATTATTCTGCATATACAGTATTTGAATTAATAAATTCTTTTAATGACTCTGTTGATAATTTTAATTCTCCCGGAGTATCTTTTAGACTTTCTGCTGTTGGTACAGGTAATAACTGTGTCTCAAATGCACCTAAATATTCAGCTTTCTTAAGTAATAAATAATACTCTTGAGGTACTGCAAATATTATTTGTGATGGTACTGCATTTTCATCTGTATTGGCAAATACATTTTTACCATTACTATCACGTACAGCTAAAACTTTAACATTTTGTAATAATTTACCAAATGTAACTTTACCATCTTGACCATTAGCATCTTTTAATGTTGCTTTTAAATAAACATCAATAAAGTTTCCAGGATAAATTGAGTTACTATATGTAGTTTCCATATCTACCATCATATAATATAATACATAGCCTTTTGGATATTTTAAAATTATATTAGCTGGTAATTGTTCAGCTTCACATATAGATCTTGAATAAAATAAGCTTCCAGCCGGTATTACAGTATCAGCCATTGCATATTTTCCAATTACATTTTGTGTATCAGTTTCAGGATTACCTTTCAACATAGCAGGTGGTACTTTGACTGTACCAACATCATCCTCTGTTATTTGTGTTCCAGCAGAAATTGTTTTTAATGCATATGGTACTTCAATAGGATTAGTAGCTGATCTGACACGCCAATTATAACCAATATACAAAACGACTACAGCTGCAATAACACCTAAGATTGTTACTGTATTCTTATTTGCTAAGATTTTCTTAAAATTTAATTTCATATTGTCACCCTTTCTTTTCTCTTAAATGTCAATTAATCCATAATTTTTACAGTTGTTGAACTAGATGTTTCCTTAATATGTTCTGTAGTCCATTTATCTTCTATATAATCGTTTTCAATAATCATATCAACTCTAGTTGAAATCTTTGTACTTTCTTCTTTTTTTACAAAATTACTATCAGATTCAACAGCTACACTTACTTTTGGTGGTGTTTCATTTATATCATAGAATTTGATAATATAACCTCTATTAGCATTAACACCATCGGCAAATCTTCGTACAAAACTCTCTGCAAATTTTTCTTTGTCCATTCTCACTAAACCTTCACGGCTATAAAAATCGTAATCAATTGCATCATTCATAGCCGCTTCAGTTGTATCTTTTAATAAATAATAATCTAGCTCTGCTCCTGTTTGTTGGGAAGTAATTAAGTTAATTGCTGTTAACCCAAACAAAGCCATAACTATTAATCCAATAATCAACATACCTTTATTCATAATTACCTCCTAACCTAACATGTTCCATTAGTAAAATTATTACATCCATATTTTTCTGGGATTACTGAAGTATTTTTACCACTTGCCTTTGAAACATATGTAGAATTTCTTATAAATTTACTTTTATAAAAATATATATCATCTATTTTTTTATAAGCCGTGTCTTTTGCTGAATCATGTGTTATTTCTGGAAAATCAACAAATTCGTGTTTTTTATTGTATGCTTTAATTTGCTTTATATTATTTACAGTTAACACTAATCTATAATCTAGTTCTTTAGAATTTTCATATACTTTATCATAACCTAAACTTTTTATTTTATCAACCAATTGAATTGGATTAATTTTATAATGTTCTCTAGATTCATCTATTGCTTTATCTGACCAATTATATCCTGGCTTTCTTCCATTTTTCTCTATAACAGTAGTATCATCAATTTTTGTAGCTGTAATTTCTGAATCAGTACCGCTAAGCTTTTTAGCGGTTACTTCTTCAGTTGTATTACTCATATTTCCTGATGATGGGAATAGATTATCAAGTGTTACAGTTCTTGTTTTGCTATTTGCTGCAGCAGATTGATTATCACCACTATTTTTATAAATTGAATAGAAACAACTATAATCTAGATTCCATCCAAAGTATCCAAAGTTTTGTATTTTTGCAAAAATATTATATTTTCCTTCTTTTTTATCACCATAACGATAATATTGTGTACCTGTTCCATCCGTTGCAATTGTATATTTTACTTTACCATTTATTTTATTAATATCTGCTACTCTAGGTTCATCAAAACCATCAAATCCAATATCCCAAGCAGCCCAATTTCTATTTATTTCAGGTGCTGTTTTTGGTATACACATTTTATGTGGTTCATAGGTATATTTAACTCCTTCTTTTAAATCATTATAGTAATAAATACCTTTTTCTTTTGGTTGACCATAGAAATTAATAATATCCCAATATTCATACTCCCCTTTTGATCCTTTAACAGCACAAGTACCTTGAACTTCTCTAATTATTGATGTCTTGTTACCAGCGTAATTTTTTATTTGATGTTTTTTCTCATTATTTTGTTCCCATTGAATGCATTTATCACCTTTTTTATCAATTCCACATACAGTAATATTTATATTATCTTTATTTGCTTCTGATGTAGGTTTCTGAACATTAAATTTATAAACTACTTTATCTTCTTTACAAGCAGTTTTAACAGAGCATTGTGCTTTTTGTTTATTATAAAGTGTCTCATTATATTCAGTAACCTTTGTTGAAGAATTATTGTTGCTAGTAGGGTCTAATGTACAATCTTTGCTTGAATTTACTTTCTTAAATGAGCATTTTTCACTACATACGCTACCTGCATTAGTATAATAAGCCCATTTTAACCCATTAACAGGTATCTTAATATTATTAAATGACATTCGAACTCTACCTAGAGTATTATGCCATCCCCAATTCTCAAATTCTTTACCAGCAGTGCTTGGAAAATAGTATGAAAATGAAGCAATTTCAGTAGGCATTCCTGCTTTTTCATAATATCTTTTTCTTAATTCACCTAATGTTTTATTTTTGTTTTTAACTATTAGTGAACTATTCTTATCTATTGCATCCTTACTTTTACCAATTATATTTTGATCATCATATACTGTTCTGTATGCTCTATCCTGAGTTTTGAAATAGAATGTTGCATATTGATTCCAATAACATCCAGGAATATATTTAATACTACTATCCTCAGGTTTATTATCATTATAATTTTTCCAATCAATTATTCCATTTTTTTCTACAAATGTTCCACCCACATTACCTTTTTTTGTATAAGCTTCATAGGCCTTCTCAGCTATTACATCAGCTTTTTCTACACTAAAATTCTTAGTATCACACCACCAATATTCTGAATTAGCTGCATAAGCAACTTTTTTTGCTGTTATATCATCTAATTCATAATCATTTGAAACTTTATTATTACTTTTTTTCTTTTTCTTATATACTTTATTATAGCAATAGTTTATTGCTTTTTGTGTATATTTTCCATTAAACTTGGCAGCAATACATTCCTCAAATTCTTCATTTGGTCCAGCTTGATATTGTATTTCTGACACACTTTGACTACAATTTGGTACTATATTACAAGGTTCTTTATCCTCTACTTTTGGTGGATTTCCTTTACCAGTATATTTTGTATCACATTTTGTAACGCTTTTAACCTCAATTTCATATTGAAAACAAATTCCACCTTTTACAGTAATAGGAGGATAATACGTAGTTGTTACTACCTCTGTACAAGTTACATCACAAAGTTTTTCTTCTGGATAATATTCAACTACTTTATCTTTTCCATTTACTTTTTCTATTTTCTTTGCATATTGCACAAAAACGCCTTCACGCACTTTTCCATGTTGATCCTTAAATTTTTTAGTTTCAGTTTTATAAAAAACTCTCTTATTAACGTCTGTTTCAACAAATTTATTCGTATCTTTTTCTATGCTTATTGTTTTAAAATTTCTTTGTCTTTCTTCCGCGTTTCCAAGCGGTATTTTACGTCCAAAAGCATCACATGTAAGACTTACATTAGTACCTTCTTTAATTTGTTTTGCGCCAACTGGAATTATAATATTAGAAGGCTTATTTTCTGACTCTTTTATCGACTTATCAAAATTATAAGTTGTAATTGCATTAATAATCTTCTTAATAATCTTGTTATCGCTATATGTTTCCGATACAGTTGGTTTGAAACAATAATCAGCATATTTTTGTAAATATTCTTTAAAAGATCCATCCTTATTTAAAGCACTATATTTATTCTTATCAGCATCTAATATTTCATTATTAGTTTTTTCACCATTTAAATATTTCTTACAAATTCCATCATCCTGCAAAGCTGGATTATCATAGTAAGATTGTTCATTAGAAGGTTCATATACAATTATAGTATGGGTTTTTATACCATTACATGGATATTTTTCATCACCTACTACATACTCGTAATCACTGGAAATTGTATATTTAGTTTGTGTTGTTTCACCGTTAGTGCTTCCACTTGTATCAACTTTATAATTAATAGTTGCACCATTTACTTTCATAGTGCCATTCTGTTTTAAATAATTTCCATTGTATTTAAAATTATTTTTTGATTCATCAAATCCACTATTAGCATTAAAAGACTTTAAAAAATCAACACATTTATTAGCATTAGCTTTACATTTTTCAACATCCTCTGCATCATCACATTTTATGGTTGTTGAATCCTTTATTACTAATTGAGTATCATTATATTTTTCTTCTGCTTTAACACTTCTATAATTTAGAAATAAGCAACCTGATAACGCTATGCAAAATAATACTTTCCCCCTTATATTATGCTTTTTCATTGGTATCATCTCCTCTCATTATTTTTTTAATAATTTCATAATTTTTGTTCTCAGTTACACTATAATTACTGATTTTTTCATTTTTTCTAACCATCCTAGCATCAACTACAATACTAGTATTCTGTGTGCCAAAAAACCTTGTACATGTAACTAATGAAATTAGTTTATCTTTTTTATTTACATCTATATTAAATTTATAAATGCTATTTTTCAAACTTTCTTTTATATAATATTCTTTACTTTCTTCATCAAGTAATTCACTATAATTAACAGTCTCACCACTTATCATATAAATAGAATATATTTTATAGAGATAATTATTTTTTACATCACTATATTGAATATATTTATTATTCTTAACAAAATCATAATGTAAGAAACTGGGCAAATTTTCAAAATCATTAAATTCTTTTTGATTAATTAATGGACTACTAGAAATATTTCTAATATTATGTCCAAAAAGAACCAGCCTATTTTTCGAATTATCTTCATTATAATTTCGCCAAGCAAATGAATAATCTATTTCGATATCATTAACATCTATTTTCTTCGAATATATAACTGGATAATCAATATTAGTTCCTTGAACTCTTATCCATCCAAGTATAGGGTACTCATTCTTTTTAATGTTCATAGATACTTTATTTGTTCTATCCGATACTTTATAAAACTCTTTTAAAGTAAAAATCAATAATAGTATTAAACATAGTAAAACAACAAGTACTGAAATAATTATCCATTTTTTCTTTTTTGACATAAAATCACCACTACTTTTCTAATATATAAGGATTCATATAAGTACCACTACCAGATAAAATAGTAGTATTTTTATTTAAGTATCCTGTTATTCTCATTCCTGCAAATGTTCCATTATTTAGCGGCAAATAATGGATAGTATTAATATCAGACACAACATATTTTGTATCTTTTTGTTTAGAGGAATTTCTTAACCAATAAGCATTACTATATAAACTCACGCCACTATACATTTCATACATATCAGGCGCAGCAAGTTTAACTTTATATTTTTTTACCGTTTTCTTTCCAGAATATGTTGCAAGTTTATCATAAATAGGAACTTCTATTTCTTTTTTAACAAATATATCTGTTTTAACATATTTACTTATTGTATTTTCTATAATATAACCGATATTACCCTTCATATTTGGATTATAAGTCTTAATTTCATTTTCATTTTCATACGAAATATTATCACCTATAGCAACTGTTGAAATAACTTTTGTTGTTCCATCATCATCCACTTCAATTATTTGATATATATAATTTCCATACTGTACATATTCACCCATATGTCGTGTATTAATCTTATCTCCAGCTTTTCCTTTTTTCATTGTTATAAATTGATATGGATTATTGTATGTTCCATCACCTTTTTTAATTTTTATATCTTTTTCTAAATTTATAACAGGATTAACAACAAAGTTATATTTTTTATTAAGATTAATATATTTTGATTCTGTTCCAGCTAGAAGATCTCGTGTTGCAATTGCTTCTTTATCATCTATATAATCGCTTGTCCAAGAAAGAATACCCGGATTTAAAAATTTATATTTATTATAATCACTAACTGAAAGGATACCTACATATTGATTTTCTGTTGAATCACATTTATTTGTTACAGTATCAATTTTATTTTTATTTATTTTACTACTACAGAATTTTTGTTTAACCATATAGTCTTTATATTCATCCATTAAATGATCATAAAAATAATCATTCAACCATTCATTTATATCATCATAATTAACTGTACCAATAGGTTCTGTCGCTACAAGTTTTACAGTTCCATCTTCATTTAATCCTACTATTAAGAATTTAATATTAGAAACCATAATATATCCATCACCAGTATAAAGTCCATCTTTATTTAATCCTTTTTTTACCATTTTATCAAGTGTTTGGATAACATTTATTTTTCTTTCAACAATATTTTTATTATTAAAAGAGTCTGTAGCACTATATTTAATTGTATAAGTACCTATTTTATTAGTATTTACTTTTCCCTCTGTCTTAACATCTTTAGTACTCATTTTTCCATCAGTATCATCATATACATCTTTAATACCAGGATCAGTATATTTTTCACCTTTTTCTATAGTTACTTCCTCATCACCATTTAATTTAATAGTTGGGCCATCATGATCAACACTAGATTTCATATTTCCGCATTCTAGATAAACATAATATTTATATTCCCCATTTTTTCTTTTTACTTTTACCCAAGAATTTTGATAATTACATTTTTTACTTCCATAAGTTGTCATTAACGATTCTACATATTTTTTATTTCTTAATGTTTCCATACTTACTGTTGACATTTCACCTTCATCAGGTAATAACTCACTATTTTTTTCATAATATTCTTTTGCACCATTTAATAGTTTTTCTTCTTTTCCGTTAAAATCAATAAGTGGATGTATAACTAAAAACCAAGCAAATATCAATACAACTACAATAAAAAATAAAATTACTACAATTTTTTTTACTTTATTATCTTTCATAATAATCTCCTATCATTTAATTTTTATAATATATTGTTTATCTCTCAATGCGTATTCGATATATATTTCTTTTGCTTCAGCTATTTCATTAGTAATATCTATAAACATTTCTTTACCTTCATAATCCGTATTTATTAAACTATTGATACTATAATATTTTGTCTTATCATTACTATCTACATATTTAATTTTACCATATTTAGATGAAAAGTCAATAAATTCTTTACCCTCATAATCAGATGAAGCAAATGTAATTTTTAATATTTTTTTATCTTCTCCAACAGTTAAATTTTTACTATCAACACGACAATTTTCTCCATTGTCACAACTATATTTACTATATTCAAATTGATTAGATATATCTATATGATCAAAAGCCACAGTTTTATCTTCACTTATTTCTATTTGATCATTAAAATTATAAGTTTTAGTATTTTTAATTTGTGAAATATCTTTAATGTTTAACCTTATTTTTCTCAAATATGTATCATTTCTTTTATTATATTCTTGAAAATATAAAACAAATTTCTTATTATCTAGTTTTTTATCTACTTTATAAACTAATAAGTACTCTTTCTCTTGTCCACTATGTAATGTAGTATTATCATCAGAAATTAAATTACCCATATCTTTAAAATAACTATCATAAAAGAGTGTATTTGTTTTATCTATTGACTTATTCATCATATGATATCTAGAGAAATGTATATTCACATCTTCAGAATATGTATTTTTTATTCTAACTTTCATCAAAATAAATTTATTACCTTTTTCTATTATATTGCCTAAATAATCTTTATCAGTTACATAAGTTCCTTCTACAGTTATATTATAAATACCAGCGGTAAATGTTTGGCCCTCTTTGTAACTCTTATGCTTAATTCCAAAATAGTAATAACTATATCCTACCAAGCCAATAATTATTATTAAGAGAGTTGTTCTTACAATAAATTTGTGTTCTTGATAAAAATAATTTATATTTCTTTTAATTAAATTATATTTTCTTGATATTGAATGTTTATCAAATTCAATATTAACTTCAAACTCTTCTCTATCACTACTATTAAGTTCTAAAAACTCTTTATCATTATTAAAACCAAATTTCTTTAAATCTAATCCTGTAATGCGAAGTAATAAAATTATTAACACTACATACTGAATCCAACTTGAAATATTTAATATATCTCTATTAAAATATATACTAGATGCATCACTTAATGGATCATAGTTCTTAAAAAAAGTAGTTAGAGAAATAGTTGAATACATAATAAAAATATATTCAAAAACTAATATCAAATATAATTTCCAAGGTTTCTTTTTATATCTTAATAATAAAAGTAAAGTAACAGATATTAAAATCATGAATATAGCAGATAGATAGAATAAAAAAGATAAAATATTTGAAATATTTTCTAAATTATTACTATACGTTCCAAAACTAATAAACTCTTTAACAAAATCCTTAACCAAAAATAATTTGTAATATATAAATCCCCATATAAGAAGCATTAATATATGTATTTTTTTAAAGTTTTTTATTAAAAAGGCATATGGTTTTCTAAATACCAT
>AUXO017334861.1_pt1 | contig 15861 bp, 19 predicted proteins | sample 768731 | NCBI WGS metagenome assembly AUXO01 (sample SAMN02715735, study PRJNA202380) | gut metagenome | biome: sheep rumen | host: Ovis aries | place: New Zealand: Palmerston North
ATAAATATTGTTATTATTAATAACAATTTATAACGGAGGAAGATTATGAACAGAATTAAGCAGGAGCTCTTGGCCAAAGTCATCAGAAACAAAAGAGAGAAGCTGGAACTCTCGCAAAGCCAATTGGCGTCAGCTGCCCACATCAACCGGGCGATGATCTCCAAGATCGAAAACGGCACCTATATGCCTTCGATTGCCCAGTTGGAAGACCTGCAGGAAGTCCTGGGTTTTTCCTTCGATGAGGTCAGAGAGAAAAAAGAAGAAGAGAAGAAGGAAGAGACCTATCTGCACAGGAAGATCGCCGTTGCCGGCACAGGCTATGTCGGCATGTCGATCGCCGTCCTTTTGGCTCAGCACAATAGAGTCATTGCCGTCGATATCGTCAAAGAAAAAGTCGACCTGATCAACAACAAGATCGCGCCGATCAAAGACGACTATCTGGAAGACTATCTGAAAAACAAGGAACTCGACCTTTTTGCCACGCTGGATCCGAAAACCGCCTACAGCGATGCCCAATACGTCATCGTCGCTGCCCCAACCAACTACGATCCGCAGAAAAACTATTTTGATACTTCCGCTGTTGAAGATGTCATCGCTTTAGTCCGGCAATACAACAAGGAAGCCTACATCATCATCAAGTCGACCATCCCGGTTGCCTACACCAAAAAGCTGCGGGAACGCCTGAATGATAAGCGCATCTTATTCTCGCCGGAATTTCTAAGAGAATCCAAGGCCCTCTACGACAATCTCTATCCTTCCCGCATCATCGTCGGCACCGACATGGACGATCAAAACGCTGTAAAAGCAGCCAATGAATTTGCCCAATTGCTTTTGCAGGGAGCGATCAGGAAAGATGTGCCGATCCGCATCATGGGCTCTTCCGAAGCTGAAGCGGTCAAGCTCTTTGCCAATACCTATCTGGCCTTAAGGGTCTCCTATTTCAACGAGCTCGATACCTACGCCGAAACCAAGGGTCTGGATACCCGTTCCATCATCGAAGGCGTCTGCCTGGATCCGCGTATCGGCACCCACTACAACAACCCGTCCTTCGGTTATGGCGGTTATTGCCTGCCGAAAGATACCAAGCAGCTTCTGGCCAACTTTGAAGATGTGCCGGAAAACCTGATCGAAGCCATCGTTGAATCCAACCGCACCCGCAAGGACTTCATCGCCGACCGCGTTTTAGAGCTTGCCGGTGCCTATGGCAATTCCGCCCAATACGACCGGAAGAAAGAAAAGAAAGTGGTCATCGGCGTCTACCGTCTGACCATGAAGACCAATTCCGACAACTTCCGTCATTCCTCGATTCAGGGCGTCATGAAGCGCATCAAGGCCAAAGGCGCAGAAGTCATCATCTATGAACCGACGCTCAATGACGGCGATACCTTCTTCGGTTCCAAGGTCATCAACAACCTCAACAAGTTCAAAAAACAATCCCAGGCCATCATTGCCAACCGCTATGAATCCTGCCTCGACGATGTGGCCGACAAGGTCTATACCAGAGACTTATACAACCGCGATTAAAAAGATTGTCAGTCACGACAATCTTTTTTTGTAGCGTATCAGCTGATAGGTTTTTCCGTCTCGTTCATCAAACCTGGAAATCTCATCGAGCTTTTCGAAACCCATGGATTCTGCCAGTTTTCTGGAAGCGATATTATCGATCCGGGACGAATAGATGAAGGTGCGGGCATGATAGGCTTCCCTGCAATGATCGATCAAGGCCTGCAGGATCTGCCTTCCATAGCCTTTTCTGAAATAGTCAGGTCCCAGACAGATTCCCGCCTCCTCGCAAACCCCTTCGCTCACCTTTTCTGCACCGGCAAAGCCGATGGCCTTGCCCGATCTTCTTTCATAGACCAGGTAAGCATCATGACTCTTTTCAAATTCGATGGTCCTCTCCATGCGGTGATAGGCATCTTCTTCATTTTCGGTCAGCTTCCAGAACATATAGCGGGCAGACTCGGGTCTTGACCAGACGTTTTCATACATGTCCCGCCAATCGCGGATCCTTGCCTTATCCAGGATCACATCTTCGCATTCCAGCATCAGAAATTCATCTCGTTTTTCTTGTCTCTGGACATCAGAGCACCGATCGCATTTCGCGGGTCGATCTGTTCATTGACGATGGCGTTGACCATTGCAGTGATCGGCATCTCGACATGATACTTTTCGATCAGGCGCATCGCTGCCGGCAAGGCGTTGACGCCTTCCACGACCATGCCGACCTGTTTGACAGCTTCGGATGGCTTGACACCCTGACCGATCAGCATGCCGCAGCGGTTGTTTCTGGAATGCATGGAAGTTGCCGTGACGATCAGATCGCCGACCCCGGCCAGTCCGGCAAAGGTCTCCTGTTTGGCACCCATTGCCATGCCAAGCCTCGTCATTTCCACCATGCCTCGGGTGATGATTGCCGCCTTGGCATTATCTCCGTTGCCTAAACCCGTAGAAATACCGGAAGCCAGGGCAATGATATTTTTCAAAGCACCGCACAATTCGATGCCTAAAACGTCATCGTTGGTATAGACCCGCATGCAGGTATTCATGAAGATGTCCTGGACCAGTTTTGCCGCCGCTTCATCCTTGGAAGCAGAGACGATCGTCGTCGGCATATCCTTGGCCACTTCTTCTGCGTGGGTCGGACCGGATAAGGCCACGATCTTCACATTGTCATGATGACCGTCTTTCAGTTCATCTTCGATGACCTGCGACATCGTAAACAGCGTATCTGCCTCAATGCCCTTGGCCACATCGACGATGATCTGACCGTCTTTGATGTAAGGTCTGGCCTTGGCCGTCGTCGATCTGACAAAGACGGACGGCACCGCAAATAAAAGCACATCCTTGTCTGTACAGACTTCTTCAATGTTTTTGGTGAAGACGATGCTTTGCGGTATGACCATGCCCGGCAGATTCTTGTGGGCTCTTGTCGCAGAAAGTTCGTCGATCTCGCTTTCGATCGCCGACCATACCATCACATCGTAATGATCGTTTGCCAGCATCCTGGCCAGAGCCATGCCCCAGGTACCGGCACCAAGTACACCTATTTTCATATGATTTTCCTGTCCTTTACAAAAATATTATAAAACGAAAAGGAACTTTCGTTCCTCATCGATATTGCTGCAGGAAATGTTCGAGCTTCTCAATCGCCTTTTTGATTTCTTCCATCGAATAGGCATAGGAGATTCGAACATAGCCTTCCCCTGCCTGGCCAAAGGCATTGCCCGGCACCAGGGCGAGATTTTCCTCGTCCAGCAGTTTTTCACAGAATTCCTCGCATTTTAAACCGGAGATCCTGATCGAAGGAAATACGTAGAAGGCGCCCTGCGGCATATGGGTCGTTAAACCGATGCGGTTGAGTTCCTTCACGATGTAGTTCCTGCGCTGTTTGAAGGAAAGAAACATCTCTTCAATATCCCGGTCACCGTTATTGACTGCCTCGATCGCCGCATACTGGGATGGCGTACTGGCACACATGATCGTATACTGGTGAACCTTCAGGCTCATGTCGATGATCGTCTTGTTGGCCAGAATGTAGCCGATTCGATAGCCGGTCATCGAATACGCCTTGGAGAAGCCGTTGATGACAATGACCTGGTCCTTGATCTCATCAAAGGAAGCGATCGAACAGTGCTTTCCCTCATAGGTCAGCTCGGCATAAATCTCATCGGTGACCGCAAAAATGCCGCTTTCCTTGATGATCGGCACGATCTTTGCGTAATCTTCATGATCCATGACACCACCGGTCGGATTGCCCGGGAAGTTCAGGATGACCGCTTTGGTCTTATCGCTTAAAGCGCCTTTTAAAGCCTCCGGGGTGAGCTTGAACTGGTCTTCTTCTTTCAGTTCAACTTCCACCACCTTTGCCCCGGCCATCTCAATGATCGCCGCATAGGCGACATAGGCCGGTGTCGGCAGAATAACTTCATCGCCTGCTTTGACGATCGTCCTTAAGACGATATCAATGGCTTCCGAACCGCCGACCGTGACGATGCAGTTATCATCCGGATCATAGGTGACACCAAAGCGCCGTTTATAGTAATTGCAGATGCCTCTTCTCAATTCGATGAGGCCCTTGTTGCCGGTATAAAAAGTACGGCCCTTTTCAATCGCATGAATGGCTGCCTCTCGAATGTGCCAGGGCGTGATGAAATCCGGCTCACCGACACCTAAAGAGATGACGCCTTTGCGGGTTGCCGCAATATCAAAAAACTTGCGGATGCCGCTGGGCTTGATATAACGTATGGTCTGATTGATCTCTTCTTCGAAAATCATGGCGTGACCAAAAGCCTTTCACCGTCTTCTTTTTCGTTATGCATGTCGATGCCGTTCTTCTTGTAGCCCTTTAAGACAAACATCGTCTCCGTACCGGTGACTCCATCGGTCGGCGCCAGCTTGTGGGCAACAAAATTGGAAACTTCACGCATATCCTTGCCGTTGACTTCCAGCAGAAATTCCGCCTTGCCGGAGATCAGATAGAGGTTCTCCACCTCCGGATAACGGGCGATCCTTTCGGCGATGCGGTCATAGCCCATCTCCCTTTCCGGAACGCAGTTGACAAAGATGATGGCCTTGGTGATCTCCACATCCGATCTTTCCCAATTGATGATCGTGTGATAGCCGGCAATGACGCCCTGCTTCTCCGCTGCTTCGATCTTGCCTCTTACTTCGCTTTCCTCTTCGCCCAGAAGATCTGCCAGATCCTTCACTTCATAACGGGCGTTCTTTTCAATCAGTTTCAGCAATTCTTTCATATGATCAGACCCCTCTTATTGTGTATGATTTTACCATCTTCATTTTTGTTTGACAAAAAAGCCAGAAGAAAACTGCGTCTTACGCAGTTTCTTGAGTTTTTTCTTCCTTGTTTTTGAAGACGAAGATCTTGGAAATAAAGTAGTTCAGGATCGCCGTCACCGGAATCAGGACAAGCTTGACGATCTTCAGATCGAGGCCGAGGATATCGACAAAAACCAGGATCGACAGTTCTTCCACACCCAGCGTGAAGATACGGGCGGAAGCGAACTTGACCAATTCGTTGAAGAAGGAGTTGTTTGTCCGGTCAAAGTAGAAGTATCTGAACAGGACAAACGAGATCAGCGTCGACAACAGCCAGGCCAGAATATTGGCCACGCTTCCATAGAGATTGAAAGCGCCGGACAAGAAGATCGTAAAGACGTAGTTTGAGACCGTGGAAACAAAGCCCAGGAAACAGTAGATCCAGAAAGCTTTCTTCCATTCATAGAGCGGTTTGACGATGCGGATGATCGGCAAGGATACGATCCAGTCAAAGATCGCAAACTGCGGCTTGTTATTCACATCGTTCAATTCTTCATTGAGCTTATTTTCTTCCATTACATTAATTCCTTTATCTGTTTGGCAAATCCGTCAACTTTTGCAAGCGGGACGGAACATAAGCCTACCCGGATCCCCTTATTGACCTTGATCGTATAAATGTGGTGATCGATCAGTCTCTGATGCGCTTCATCACGTTTCGTATTGTCATCAAAGCGTATCGTTACAAAGAAGCCGTCGGCAGACGCATATAATTCTAACCCACATTCTTCTGCTTGTCTAATAAATAAGTGCGTCCTTGCCTTCAGCATCATCTTGGCCGCTTCAAGCTCTTCATCGTACTGTTTACGGTGTTCCTTTAAAATATCGGCGATATTTAACATGGCCGCATTGTTCAGATTCGACCAGGTCGCTCTGGCCAGACGGGAACACAGGTTGATGTAGTGTTTCAAGAATTCTTCATCGTTGTTGATGGCGATCAAGGCACCCAGACGCTGTCCGTAATAGGAGAAAGCCTTGGAACAGGATGCTGCCAGCAAGACCAGGACCCTGTCTGAGATCCTATTGAACAAAGAGAAGTAGGCCTTGGGATCGCCGGTCGCATAATCGATGTAGGCGATATCACAAAGCAAGACAACTTCCTTATCCAGAGAATTGAGTTTTTCAAAGATCGCTTCCCATTCTTTTAAGGTATAGGCGTGACCCAAAGGATTCTGGCATGGGGAATTGATGACCAGGAAGACCTTGTCCTTCATCTGATCGATCTTGGCAAAAAGATCTTCAAGGTCATAGACATCATACGTCAGCATCTTCAGATTGTGCTCGTTGGCGATGACTTTATAGTTGCCCCAGGCAATTTCCGGGAACAGGATCTCATCGCCCTCGTCCAGACAGGTCGAGATGGCTGTGGCAATCGCACCGGTACCGCCCGGTGTCGCCATGACCTCATAATGATTGCTTACCCTTTTGTCCAGTACAAAATCACCGATCAGCTGCAGGTATTCCTTATTGCCGGCTGGAGAAGCCGCATACGCCGCCCTCTTGGCAGCGGGGATCTTCCTTTCCGATTCATAGACACAATTGTAGGTAAACATCTTTCCTTCTTCGTCATAAAGACAGCCGGCTGTGGCGTTGATCGCTTCCGGATCCGCCTTGGCTGCCTGTACGACAGAAAAGATGGTGTCGACATATGGCTGAATGTTCTGATTCTTTCTGACAAATTTCATTTATAAGCCCTCTTCTTCCAATATTGCAGTCGCAACGGCAAACTTTCTCTCGTGCGAGATCGAGATCAGGATGCGATAGTCCTTGTATCGAATCTCCGGTTTGCCTTTTTCATTGTTGATAATATTGAGATTGCACATTTCCGGTACTTCATGATCGCTCAGGCATTTGATGATCGCTTCCTTGGCGGCAAAGCGGCCGGCCAGAAACTGTATCCTTCTGCCTTCGCTCATCGTTAACGCTCTTTCATATTCTTCTATGGAAAGTACTTTTTTCATGAAGGAATCGCTGATCGCCTTTTCGACCCGCGCAATCTCCACGATATCGGTTCCCAGTCCTGTGATCATTTGTATAGTCCTTTCAGATCCTTTGTCCTCTTGTTTTTCTTGAGCTCTTCATAGACTGCCGAAAGCTGCTGCTCGTAGCGGTTGGCATTGAAACGCGGGAAGAGATCCAGATCTTTGATCTCGTCCGGCAGATACTGTATCTTATGGAAACAGTCATAGCGTTCATAAGAATACTGTTCGTCTTTATTCAAACCGACCGGCGTCAGCTTGAGGTATTTTGGCATATCGTAAGCCTTGGTAGCGACAATGTCCTCCGCCTTATGTATGGCATCCATGCCGGTCCGTGACTTTGGTGAAAGACACAGGTCGATGATGTGAATACCTAAAGGGATGATCGCTTCCGGAAAGCCGACCGCTTCTGCCGACTGGCAAGCCGCATAGGTCCTGGCTGCCAATGCCGGATTGGCCAGTCCGATGTCCTCATAGGCGATCACCATGAGCCTGCGGCAGATCGAAGCCACATCGCCCGACTGGCCAAGCAAAGACAGATAGTACAAGGCTGCATTGGCATCGGAACCCCGTATTGATTTCTGCAAGGCCGACAAAAGATCGTAGTAGCCATCCTCACTGCCGAAGGAGCGGTTGTTGACGTTCCTGCAGTTTTTCTCGACGATTTCCTTTGTGATGTGCTTGTCCTTAGACAGGATGGCCGAGATCTCTAAGATGTTCAAGGCAAAACGGATGTCGCCGTTGACCACATCGCAGATCAGATCCTTGGCATCCTGATCCATTGTATATTCATCATTCAGACCTTCGGGATCCTTCAAGGCATGATCAATCCCCTTTTGAACATCTTCCGGCTTCAATGGCTTGAATTCAAAAAGATGGCAGCGGGAACGGATCGCCGGATTGATCGAATGATAAGGATTGGCTGTCGTGGCACCGATCAGAATGATCGAACCGTCTTCCACGTGCGGCAGAAGCAGATCCTGCTTATCCTTGTTGAGACGATGGACCTCGTCACAGATCAGGATCAGCTGGCCGGACATCTTCGCTTCTAGGAAGATCGCATCCAGATCCTTTTTATTGCCGGTCACTGCATTGAAACGGCGGCAGGGTTTCTTCAATTCGCTGGCGATCACTCTCGCGCTCGTGGTCTTGCCGCAGCCCGGCGGACCGAAAAAGATGGAGGAAAAGATCGTATCGTTTTCGACACATTTGCGCAAGACGCCGTCCTTGCCGAAAAGATCCTCCTGCCCCAGAATATCGTCCAGTTTATCAGGCCGCAGTCTATAGGCCAGAGGCTGCCTCATGATCCCTCCTGAGGAAATCGATCACATCATGAAGATCATAGGTGTGTAGTTCCGCCTTCTCACGGTCCTCGTCGGTGATGACCGCCAGATCTTCCACGATGATCAGACGGCAGCCGCCCCTGAAGGCCGCCTGCGAACCGTTATGGCCGTCTTCCAGGATGATGGCCTCATTCTTATCAACGCCAAAATGGGCAATGGCCTTTAAGAAGATCTCCGGATCCGGCTTGCCCTTGCTGACCTCATCACCGGTGATGATGTAGTCAAAATAATCAAATATTCCTGCGTTATGCAGACACTGGTATGCCTGCCTTTTATGTGTTGAAGTGGCAATGGCCATCAGATAGCCGTTTTCTTTGCCGTAATTCAAAACTTCCATGGCACCCGGACGCATCGGGATCGGTACGTTTTCGATCGTATAATCGATTCCTTCGTTGAGCAATCTCATATATTCATCGATCGGGAAATCTTTCCCCATGTGTTCCGCCACTTTCTGTTTATAGATCTTCCAGTCGTTTCCCATCATGCTTCTTAAAAACGGCAGATCGATCTCCATCCCCAGCTTTCTGGATACTTCCGCACCCAGCCGGGAGTACATATGTCTCTCTGAATCCAGAAGAAGACCATCCATGTCAAAAACGAGTAATTTAATCATAATATCTATATTATATACTGATTCCCCTTAGCAAAAAGCAGAAAAGAAAAGGCATGATTTCCCTGTAAAAACCATGCCGTAATAGGATTTATTCTGCGTGATAGGCAACCGCGATTCTGGAAGCAACTCTGGCGTTGTTGTAAGCCAGCTGCAGGTTGGAAGCCAGTGAGGAACCACCGGTCAGATCCTTGATCGTTGCCAGCAGGAACGGGGTCGTTGCCTTGCCGTGGATGCCTTTTTCTTTCGCCATTTCCAAAGCCTTGTCGATCGCCTTGTCAATGTAGGCGTGATCCATGGAATACTCATGCGGAATCGGATTGCCGACTAAGACGCCGCCATTCAAGCCAAGATCCCACTTGGTCTTCATGATCTTTGCCACTTCTTCCTCGTCCCTGACGTTGTAGTCGACGCCGAAACCGGAAGATTCGCAATAGAAAGCCGGGAAATCATCGGTCTTGAAGCCAAGGACCGGAACACCAAAGGTCTCAAGATATTCCAGGGTCAGACCGATATCCAGGATGGACTTGCAGCCGGCAGAAACCACACAGACATTGGTATGAGCGAATTCCTGCAGATCGGCAGAGATGTCCATCGTTTCCTGGGCACCGCGGTGAACGCCGCCGATGCCGCCGGTCGCAAAGACGCGGATTCCTGCCAGGTCGGCGATCAGCATCGTCGTGGCAACCGTTGTCGCCGCCGTCTGTTTGTTGACCAGATAGACAGCCACATCTCTTCTGGAAGCCTTGGCAATGTTCTTGCCCTTGCACATCAGTTCCAGCTCATCACTGCTCAAACCGACTTTCAGTTTGCCGTTGATGATCGCCATGGTAGCCGGAATGGCCCCTTCGCCTCTGACGATCTCTTCGACCTTATGGGCGAATTCAATGTTTTCCGGATAAGGCATGCCATGGGAGAGGATCGTCGATTCCAAAGCGACGATCGGCTTGTTTTCTCTGATCGCTTCCTCGATTTCCGGAGTGATCGATAAGTAGTCTTTGTAGTTCATTTACTTCTGTTCTCCTTTATGATTCTCTTCAAGAGTTTTAATGACATATCGTCATTGATCGTTTTGACGCTGCGCACCGCCGCAATGCCGGCCGCCAGGCCAAGATCCAGGGTATCATCAAGATCCATGCCGTTTACTTCGCCATACAGTATGGCTGCCATTAAGGCATCGCCGGCACCCGAGGCATTGACCATGTGCTCTTCTTCCTTGAATTTGCGGTAGATCTTATGATCGCTGTCCATATACAAGATACCATCTTTTGATAAGGAAAGGACGATCTTTTTTAATCCGCTGTCCAATAGTTTCTGACAGGCTTCTTCCATATCCTCTTTATTTCTGATCTCCATATCCGCCAATTGGGAAAGTTCAAAGCGGTTTGGCTTGATGAAATCGAAATCTTTGACAAAAGGTGCGATCTTCTTGGCGAAGTTGTCGGAGATCGGATCAATATAGATCGGTGTCGCACCCTTGCAGATATCAATGACCTGGGCAATACTCTCTTCCTTTAAGGAAGGATCGATCACCACGATCTTCGCATTGCGCAAAAGGCTCTCGTGTAAACGGATATAGGACGGCGTGATCTCTTCCAATATCGACATGTCGCATAATGCCATGTGCATATCGTTGTTTTCATCCTGTATCTGGATAAAGACACCGGAAGATCTGCCCTTGGCCTTGAGGGAAGCGGAGATATCGATGCCGTTTCTCTTGTAATCCTCTAAGATCATCTTTCCATAGGCATCATCGCCGAAAGCCGTGATCATCCTCGCCTTTCCCGAAAGCATCGCATAGTTGGTGATGATGTTGTGCATGACGCCGCCCACCGAAGAGACGATGTCGGCCGGATGATCGTAGTGTTCCCGTAAAGGGATCCTTGATTTTCCATAGACGTCCACATTGGAAGCGCCGATTCCCACGATGTAGTCTTCTTCCGCCACGATATAGCCCTTGCCCAAAAGATATCCCTGCTTCTGCAAGGATGAGATATGAACGGCCACCGTAGAGCGGGAGATCCCCAGCAATTGGGCGATCTTGTTTTGTTCGATCGTCGGATCCTGACGGATGATCTCCAGTATTTCCTTTTCTTTCTTTGTCATATTATTGTTTAGCTAAATAAGCACATGTTTATTATAACACTACAGTGGAAAAAAGGAAGGAAATAAGGGATAATGAAGACAGTAATAAAGGAGAAACAAAATGGCAAAATTCGTTTGTAAAGTCTGTGGCTACGTTTACGAGGGAGATGTCCCACCGACAGAGTGCCCGGTATGTCACACAGGGGCAGAAAACTTTGAGGAAGTCAAAGGTGAGATGAAACTCGCTGCCGAACACAAATTCGGTGTATACGATGCAACCGTCAAAAACAATCCTGATATTCCGGAAGCCGACAAGAAATATATCTTCGATCAGCTGGTATCCAATTTCAACGGTGAATGCAGCGAAGTCGGCATGTACCTGGCAATGTCCAGAGTCGCCTACAGAGAAGGCTATCCGGAAGCCGGTCTGTATTGGGAAAAGGCTGCTTTTGAAGAGGCTGAACATGCCGCTAAGTTTGCGGAACTCTTAGGCAGTGACCTGGAAAAGAACATGACTGCTTCCACTAAAGATAACCTGAAGTGGAGAGTCGATTGCGAATATGGCGCAACAGCCGGCAAGACCGAACTGGCGACCTTATGCAAGAAATACAACCTCGATGCCATCCATGACACCGTTCATGAAATGGCAAGAGATGAGGCAAGACACGGCAAGGCTCTCGAAGGCCTGCTCAAGAGACTTTTCAACGAGTAATCGACCCGTTCTTGACCTTCTGACAGTCGAAACATTCACAAGGGAGGAACTATGTTCCTCCTTATTTTTAAGGAGAGACCATGCCAAGAAAAATCATACTCGATGTCGACACCGGATCGGATGATGCCTGCGCCATCATGCTGGCGTACCTAAGAAAAGAGATCGACCTGGTCGCCGTCTGCACCGTCAAAGGCAATCAGAAAATAGAATACACGACAGAAAACACCTTGCGGATAAGAGAACTGCTTAGTGCCGACTTCCCGGTCTATAAGGGCTGTTCGGGATCCATGGTCAAAAATGTCGTTTACCCGCGCATTCCCCCGACCGCCAATGCCGATGCCTATGACGAAGAAGGAAACAAGATCCACATCCATCAGGAACTCTTTGATCTGCCCAAAGCCAAAAGAGGCATCGAAGAAATGAGCGCACCGCAGTTCTATGTCGATTATCTCAACCGCGCAAAAGAAAAGATCACCATCGTCGCCGTCGGACCATTGACCAACCTGGCTCTTGCCCTGGTCATCGACCCGGGCATCGTAAAAAACATCGAAGAGATCGTCATCATGGGCGGCGGCTGCAACATCACCAATGCCACCCTGGCAGCCGAATTCAATATCTACGATGATCCGGAAGCTGCCCAAAGAGTCCTTCATTGCGGTGCCAGGATCACCATGGTCCCGCTGGACGCCACTCATACGGCATATATCACGCAGGAAGATGCCGATGAACTGCGCAAGATCGGAAATAAACCGGCTGTCTTTGCCGCCGATCTGATCGATCTGCGCATCAGGGTCCATGACTACGCCCAGCCTTTGGAAGTGAAGCACAGCTGTGCCCTTCATGATCCGCTCTGCATCGCCTATCTGATCGACCCGGAGGTCTTAAAGGACGTGCGCTATTGCAATGTGGAAGTCTCCCTTTCCGGCTTGACGGAAGGTCAGACCTGTGTGGATCAGAGAGCCATCCAGGAAAACCGCAACGTCTATTTCGCTTTCGGCGGCGATCATGAACGTTTCGCCAGGATCTTAAAGGAGGCCTTTGCATGATCGACATCAATACCCTGGATGAGCGTGGCCTTTGCCAGCTTTTCGATCATACCTATTTAAAGGCCTATGCCGTAAGAGAAGACTTTGTCCGCCTGTGTACAGAGGCAAAAGAAAATCACTTCAGGATGGTCGCCATCAACTCCTATCCGGTCGCCCTATGCAAGGAATTATTGCAAGGTTCCAATGTCCATGTGGGTGCTGCCATTTCCTTCCCTTTGGGACAGATGTCCATCGAAGGCAAGTGTGCCGAAACAAAAATCGCAATCCGGGACGGAGCCGATGAGATCGACTACGTCGTCAATATCGGCAAGGTCAAGGAACACGATTACGACTACATCGCCGAAGAGATGAAACAGATCGTCAAGATCTGTCATGACAGCAACGTCTTGATCAAAGTCATCTTCGAAAACTGCTACCTGGAAAAGGACGAGATCGAGGAACTCTGCCACATCGCCGGAAAAATCAAACCCGACTTCATCAAGACATCCACTGGCTTTGGCACCTATGGCGCCAGAGTGGAAGATGTTGCTTTAATGAAATCGATCGTCAAAGATGAAGTCAAAGTCAAGGCAGCCGGCGGCATCCGGGACTGGGAGACCTGCAAAAAGATGATCCTGGCAGGTGCGGAACGCATCGGCACCTCAGCATCCTTGCAGATTCTGGAAGAATTCAAAAAAAGCCATAACGGATAAGGTTATGGCTTTTCAATAGGCCGAACATCTTCCTTCTTAGCTTCTTCAGCCTCCAAAGAAGAGATGTAATCATTGTTGACCATGGTCTGCAAGACCCAGGCCTGTCTTTCCTTGGCTTTCTCATAGCCATCGGAAAGCTGGTAGATTGCCGGGGCGTTGGGGATACCGGCAAGGATCGCCGCTTTGGCTAAAGACAAGTCACTGGGACTTTGGTCATAATAGCCTTTGCAGGCATCATGAATTCCCCAGTAGCCATCCCCGTAGTAATTCATATTGGCATACAGTGCGAAGAGTTCTTTCTTGGAATACTCTCTTTCCAGATCATTCATCAGGAAGATCTCGGCAATCTTTTCTTCCAAACCCTCCACATAGCCATCAAGATAGAGATTCTTGGCGATCTGTTCGCCGATCGTTGAACCGCCCTCGATCAGATCCTTGGCCAGAAGGTTATGATAGAGTGCCCTGAATAAGGCGATCACATCATAGCCCCTTCTGGTGAAGAAGCGCTTATCTTCGACACAGATCACCGCATTGACAAAATCGGGATCGATGTCGTCAAAGCTCACATAATCGTTTTTCGAAGTATAGGCTTCCACTGCCTGATGGATCGGCAGATTTTCCACTTCCTGCCTGTAGCATCTGTAGCCTTGTCTTAAAAGCACGGCGGATACACCGGCGATCAGCAGGAGCAGGACAGCGATGATCGAGAGCAGTTTCTTTCTCATTGCAGGTTCAGCTTCTTATCCAGGATGTACCAGGTCAAGATGGCATAAGCCACCGAAAGACAAAGCGGGATCAGATACCATTGCGGCGCGATCACGATCACATCGTTGACAGTGCTCATATTGACATAGAATCTGGTCGGTATGAGGACAGATCGAACGATCACCATCAATACGATGAAGATGCCGGCGATCAGTTTCTGATGTTTGTCAAACAGATGGGCGATCGATAAAGCCGCAAAGCACAGGCAGACCGCACAGATCAGTTCTGCTGCCAGTAAGAACAGGATCTGGAAAACCGACAGGTAGAAGTTGAAATCCAGACCAAACAGGGCTTCAATGGCATTGGCAATATCTTTGAGATTGGCCACCGTGAAGGCATATATGATTACGCAGATCATCAAGGCGAAAATCTCCATGATTGCCCAGATAACGGCATTGATGACCTTGGCGGCAATATGGGTCTCTGTCTTTACCGGCAAGGAAAAAGAGAGATAGCCTTCATTCTTCAAAAGACCGTTATAGAAACGAAGGACCACACAGATGATGGTGACCGTAAAGGAAGCAGCAATCAGAAAGCCCAGAAGCAAGGCCAGGATCACAAACAGCGCGTTGTTTTCCAGGTTCAGTCTTGCCATCAGCGACACCACAAACATCAAGGCGATCATCACCCCGTAGACCGGGAACAGCATCTTGGCCAGCGCCTTAAAGTCATATTTCATCAGTTTTCCTAACATTTGAAGACCTCCCTGAAGTATTCATCCACACTCTTTCCGGTGCTTTCTTTCAATTCATCGACACTTTCATGTAAGACGATCTTTCCCTGTTTCAGGAAGATCGCCTCATCCAGTACATTCTCTACATCTGCGATCAGATGGGTCGAAATCAAAACCGTGGCATTTTCATCGTAATTGGAGATGATCGTGCGAAGGATGTAATCCCTGGCAGCCGGATCAACACCGGCAATCGGCTCATCGAGAAGATAGAGTTTCGCCCGTCTTGACATCGTCATGATCAGCTGCACCTTTTCCTTGGTGCCCTTGGACATCTTCTTTAACGGCATCGTCATGTCGATGTTCAGGGATCCAAGCATTTCGATCGCCCTTTTCTTTGAGAAATCAGCGAAGAAATCTTCATATAACGCGATCAGATCATTGCTGTTCATCCAATCCGGCAGAAAGTTGCGATCCGGCAGATAAGAGACGATCGCCTTGCTTTTTTCGCTTGGCACCTCCCCGCAGATCGTAATCCTTCCTTCACTTGGCACCAGAAGCCGGGAAGCCAGCTTGATCAGAGTCGTCTTGCCTGAGCCATTGGGTCCTAACAATCCGATGATCTTGCCTTCTTCCAGACGCAGATCGATCCTATCCAGTGCTCTTATCTGGCCATAGTCCTTGCTGAGGCCTTCGCATACCAATGTTTCCATCTATTTATCCTCCCACTTGTTGACGGCATCGACGATCGTCTTGTCGTCCATGCCCAGATTGCGTAAATGTTCAAACAGATCAGAGATGTACTGTTCACTCAGATCCTTTTGAAGCGCTTTGATCTTCTCTTCATCGATGCTGACATAGCGGCCGCTGGTCCTTTCCGAAGCGACCAGTCCCTGCCGTTCCAGTTCGGCGTAGGCTCTTTGCACGGTGTTAGGATTGACACCGGCATCCATGGCCAGTTCCCTTACCGCCGGAAGCCTGTCTCCGCTTTTGTATCTGCCGGAGACGATATCGACCTTTATTCCTTCGATGATCTGGAGATAGATCGGCACATCGTCAGAAAATTTAAAGTTCATATCTCTTCCTCTTTCTACTGTATTAATACATTAATACAATAATACAT
>AUXO010792437.1_pt1 | contig 15857 bp, 13 predicted proteins | sample 768731 | NCBI WGS metagenome assembly AUXO01 (sample SAMN02715735, study PRJNA202380) | gut metagenome | biome: sheep rumen | host: Ovis aries | place: New Zealand: Palmerston North
GAGGGCGAGTTCAGAGAGGTCGCCGGTACCTATAACGAGTCCTCCGAGTTGGTTGCTGAGGTCCATGAGGATCTGCGTGCGCTCACGAGCCTGTGAATTTTCGTACGTGACGTCGTGAACGGAGGCGTCGTGACCTATGTCCTCGAAGTGCTGGAGTACGGACTTCGCAATGTTTATCTCGCGAATGGTGATGCCGAGAGCCTCCATGAGTTTCAGGGCGTTCTGGTAGGTGCGGTCGGTGGTTCCGAAGCCCGGCATTGTGACGCCCACGATGCCCTTTCGCGGCAGTCCCAGTTTGTCGAAGGTCTTCACGCAGACCAGCAGCGCCAGCGTGGAGTCGAGGCCGCCGCTGATGCCTATGACGACAGTCTTGGAATTGGTGTGGACAAGACGTTTTGCGAGTCCGCACACCTGGATGTTGAGAATCTCGTCGTAGTCGTCGGCAGTATTCTCGCCCTTCGGCACGAACGGTGTGGAATCGAAGGAGCGCAGCAGTTCGAAGTCGCGCGGCTGTATGGTGTGGCAGTTGACGATGTGAAGGTCTATCTTTGCCGCCTCGCGCTGTGCGTTGACATAGGTGCTGTTGGTGCGACGTTCCACACGCAGGCGGTCGATGTCAATCTGACTTATCACCATCTGGGGCTGCAGGGAGAAGCGCTCCGCCGTTTCGAGGAGGGTGCCGTTCTCGTAGATCAGTGCGTTGCCGCCATAGACGACGTCCTGGGTGCTTTCGCCAAAGCCCGAGCTGCTATAGACGTAGCCCGTGATGGTGCGTGCGCTCTGCTGTGAGAGGAGGTCGCAGAGGTATTTGTGTTTGCCCAGCAGCTCGTCGCTGGCGGAGAGGTTGAAGATAAGCTCTGCACCCGCGAGGGCGAGGTTATTGCTGGGAGGTGCCGGAGCCCACACGTCTTCGCAGAGCTCGATGCCGAAGAGCACCCCGTCGCACGTACGGAACAGTGTGGCGTCGGGACGCACCATTATCTTGTTTCCCGCATAGCGAACTTCGGTGGCGTGGAGGTCCTGCAGCGATGCAAACCAGCGTTTCTCGTAGAACTCGCTATAGTTGGGAAGGTATGTCTTGGGGATGAGGGCAAGTATTTCGCCCTTCTGGATTACTGCAGCACAGTTGAGAAGCAGGTCGCCGACGACGACGGGGATGCCGATGATAGAGATGATGTCGAGCTGACGGGTGAAGTCGAGCAACATGAGTACCGCCTTCTCGGACTCCTCAAGGAGTGCCTGCTGACGGAAGAGGTCCTGACAGGTGTAACCCGTGATGCACAGCTCGGGGAAGACGATTATCTCCACGCCTTTACCCTCAGCCTGGGCTATCTGTGTCTCTATCTGCTGAACGTTGAATACTGTGTCGGCGACGCGTACCGAAGGTATTGCCGATGCTACTGTAATAAATCCGTTTTTCATAATTTTCAGGGTATTAAGATACTACTGTCGCCATAACTGAGGAATCGGAAGTCGTGGCTTAATGCATAATCGTAAATCTTGCGCCAGTCGCCCTTGACGAAGGCGCTGACGAGGAGTAAGAGGGTGCTCTGCGGCTGGTGGAAGTTAGTGACGAGAATCTTCACTATCTTGTACTCGTAACCCGGCGCGATGATGATCTGCGTGCTGCTGTGGAGCACGGGAAGGTCGTTGCGGACGAGGTAGTCGAGGACGTTCTGCAGAGCCTCAACAGCGGTCAGTGTGGGCGTCGTCTCGTAGGGTTCCCACTGGTTGACGTGGAGTTGCTGTTCGCTGAGGTCAGGGTTCTGGGCAAGTTTACAGCCCATATAATAAAGGCTCTCGAGGGTGCGCACGCTGGTGGTGCCAACAGCTATTGCCGCCCCACCGTGAGCAATGAGTTTCTGGAGAGTCTGACGGCGTACGCTGATGTACTCCGTGTGCATAGAGTGGCCTTCTATCTCCTCGCTCTTTACGGGTTTGAAGGTTCCTGCTCCCACGTGGAGGGTGAGCTCTTCGCGTTCCACACCGTGAGCATCGATAGACTGCAGCACGTCGTTGGTGAAGTGAAGTCCTGCCGTCGGTGCTGCCACACTACCCTTTATCTTGGAATAGACGGTCTGGTAGGTTGTCTTGTCGCCCTCCTCGGTCTTGCGGTTCAGGTAAGGAGGTATGGGCAGTTCGCCTACCGCCTCGAGAATTTCGGCAAACGACACGTCGGGGTTGTCCCACGAAAGTTCTATCCAGTGGCTCGTGCCCTGTTCGTGTTTGCGTTCGGCAGAGAGAGTAAGCTGTCTGCCCTTCACCTCGAAGGTGCGACGCAGCGTGCCCTCCTTCCACTTCTTCAAGTTGCCCACAAGACAAAGCCACGAGCAGCGCTCCGTCTGCTGGAACATCAGTTCGTAGTCGGTAGGCTCGGCGGGTTCGAGGAGGAACACCTCGATGAGTGCTCCCGTCTCCTTGCGGAAGTGAAGACGTGCCTGGATGACCTTGGTGTTGTTGAAAATCATCAGCGCCCCTTCGGGAAGGTATTTTGTTATATTATAAAAGGTATCTTCGCCAACCTCCCCGTGACGATATACGAGGAGTTTGCTGTGGTCGCGCTGGGCTATGGGGTATTTGGCGATACGCTCATCGGGCAGCGGATAGTTATAGTCGCTAATCTTTATATGTTTTGTATCCATTTACACTTTAAATATTGTTTTTGCGGCAAGCCTGTACATAAAGAAGGCTGTCAGAGTGCCGAAGGTGAGTCCCACGAGGACGTCGCTGGGATAGTGGACACAGAGGTACAGTCGGGTAAAGGCATTGACGAGACAGTATGATAGCATTAACGTCGTCACCCACCTGTTGCGAAACACCTGACTGATGAAGACAGCTATCGTGGAGGTGTTGGCGGAGTGCGACGAGAAGAAGCTGTAGCCCGAAGGGATGTATCCCGGCACGAGGTGCATGAGTCCTGAGATTTCTTCGTTGTGAAGAGGACGAGGACGTGCCACAAGGGGTTTCACCAAGAGTTCGTTGACACCGGCGGTGATGAGTACGCACCCTATGGCGAAGGCAACAAAGAGGATGGCGTGACGACGCGGGAAGCGGTAGAAGATGAGTATTATCAGGAGGACATACAACGGTATCCACGTCGTTCCCGTCGTGAAGAAGACCACGAAGGGGTTCAGCGCCTCGGAGTGCATGCTGTTGAACCACAGCAGGACGTTGTTGTCTATGTTTTGGAACATCGTTATATCTTTTCTATTTTGTTACTTTGCAGCCACCCTTCCCTACCGTCGGCAAGACGCACACACTTCCAGTCGCGCATAGTGTCGTCGATGATGTCAACACGTGTTCCCTCGTGGAGCACGCCGTTGTCCTTAGCCTGCTGTGTAGGAGTAGCCTTGAGAGTTGCCGACGACGACACGATGATGGCTCCTGTGCGTTCGGTGAGGATAGCGTGCTGGTGCCACGCAAAGAGGTTGCACAGCAGGAACAGCGTAAGCATAGCGACACCGCCGAAGAAGCCTATCTTGCGGAACAGCATTCGTGAGGCAAAGAGATAGACGAGGGCAAGGATGAGGGCTGCTATCATGCTGACAACGGCTATGTCTGCCCATCCGTCAACGCTGGTGATGTTGACGAGGGCGCGGTACCACGTCACGAAGAACATCTCGGACTGTGGGGTAATCTTGTCGATGGTCTTGGAACGAGCCATCTGGAGATTGAAACGGATATCGTCGTCGCCTGGCGACAGCAGCAGGGCGCGTTCGTAGGCGAGTACCGCCCGTGTGATGTTGTCGGTACGGTAGTAGGCATTGCCGAGGTTATAGTAGAGGTCGGCACTCTTCGTCTGTTTGAGCAGTTCCTCGTAGTCGCGGATAGCCTGCTGGTAGTTGCCGCGTGAGTACTCGTTGTCGCCATCAGCCTTAGTGATAGCATTAGCCGTCAGCGGAAGGAGCAAAGCCACGAGGAGGAGCATCCATCCGTGGGTGTTTATCTTCTTACGATTCTTCATAGAGTCTTCTATCTGCGTTATGGCACTCATTGCCGACGTGAACGTCTTGTTCATATTTCCTGCCGCATCGCCAGGAGCATAGCGAGCATATTCGCACTCGTCGATGGCGCCGACGAACTTCGTTATCGTCTCTTCGTCAACATTATGTTCGTGGAAGCGCTCCGAGATATTGTCGCGAGAGAGCTCGCTGACGGGGATGTTGAGCTTGTCGCCGACATATCCCCAGAGGGCGCGGAGCACCTCGTCGTAGAACTCGCCGTAGTGGTTCTGGCGCATCAGTTTGTCGGCCTTGCGGAGACGTTTTGTTGCCACCTTGTTAGCCTTCTTGGAGCGCAGCTTCACGATGTCGGCATTCTCGATAGCGCGTTTGCGGAAGACTACCAACAGCACTATGAACGCTGCGATGAGGAGACACAGGATGAGCCAGTAGTTGGTGCTGTTGAAGAACATTCCCTCGGCGCCGGTAATCTTCATCTTGCCGGTCTTTATAGGATGAATATCTTCGTCCTTGGCGGTAGCGTAGTTTGCTGAGGCGTTGCTGCCGTCGCCCTTCTCGACGATGAGTTCAAAGGGTTGTGTCTTTATCGTCTTATAGCTGTTTGAGGACGTGTCGTAGTATATGAACTCGATAGCAGGGATTTTGTATTTTCCCTGATTGCGCGGCACTACGAGGAAGTCGTAAATCATATTTCCCTCGACACCGTTTGGCGTGAGTTTTGTCTTGTCGGTAATCTTGGCGTCGTACTTGTCGAAGTCCTTGGGGAAGGCGACGACGGGTTCCTTGATGAGTTTCAGGTTTCCTATGCCGCTGATGACGACGCGCAGGGTGGCGGGGTCGTTAGCCTTCACGGTGGTCTTGTCGAGTTGTGCGGAGATATTGAAATGCCCCACTCCACCCGAGAATCCTGCGGGTTTCTGTGGCAGAGGGTCCACCTGGATGGTTACTCCCGGAGCTTTTATGCTTCGTTTCACCTCGATATATCCGCTGCCGCCATTAAAGAACGCCTCGAAGGGATCGACGTTGCGGTTCTGCTGGACTACGGTGCCGTTGAAGGTTATCGACGGTATTTCCAGTTTTCCCGTCATCTGCGGGAACATGACATACTGGCTCCACGTCACGCAGCGGTAGTTGCGTCCGTTGACAACTTCGTTGTGGAACGACTTCTGCGGTGAGAGTTTTACCTCCTGGGTGTGGAAGCCCGTGAGGTCGGGCATCTTTCCCTCAAGTTCGGTGAGATCGACGAGGGTATATACCTTGTATGTAAGCACTACAGGCTCCTGCTCGTGGATACGATGCTTATTGGCAGAGACCTTTATGAACAGGTCGCCGGCGCCTATCGACGAACCTGCGTTATGAGCCTGTCGGTCGTCGCGGTCTTCGTGCATTCGCGGTGCTCCGTTATTACTTGGAGCAGCACCCGAGACGGTTATCTTAGCAGCGTGGGAAGCAACATTCTTACCGCCAGCATTGATGTGGGCAGGAGAAATGGTGTAAGAGCCTGCCTTCGTAGCACATATAATAAAGGTATAGGTAATGGAGGAAGAACTACTGGTATGTCCATTTACCATCTGAAACGACGACTGCGAAGAGGTGTAAGGACCTGTGATGATCTCAAGTCCTTCGGGGATATTACCTACGTGGAACTCGCCAACGTTCTGGGTGTTCACGGTATATGTAAGACGGAAGTTCTCGCCCGTCTGTACGTGTGACGGAGCATGTACAGAAAGCGTCTGCGCATGGACCGCAATAGCCACAAGGGCTATTTGTATTATGAGTAGAAGTCGTTTCATTTACCAGTTCTTTTGATTGCTCTTCCTATTAGACTTTTGCATAGCTTTATTTATGCGCTGCTGCGTTGCTTTTTCTTCTTGAATAGCAACGTTGAGGAGCTGTTCGGCATTTTCCTTGCTCATCTGCTCCTGCTGCGGCTGTGGTTGCTGCTTGTCGTTTTGTTTATCTTTGTCGTTCTTGTCTTTGTCGTTCTTGTCCTTATCCTTATCTTGGTCTTTGTTCTTATCTTTATTTTGGTTCTGGTTCTGGTTTTTGTTCTGCTGCGGCTGGTTTTTCAGGAGCTGCTGACAGAGAGCCAGGTTATAGCGTGTCTCGTTGTCGTGAGGGTTGTTGCGCAACGACTGTTTGTAAGCCTCGATAGCGTCGGCATACTGCTGGTGGTTCTGCATGATGACGCCGACGTTGTGATACACCATAGCCAGACGTGACTTCTCCTTCTCGAGGGCTGCCGCCTTCTTGTACTGCTCTATGGCGGCGGAGTCCTTCTGTTGCATCATCAGGGCACATCCGAGGTTGTAGTTAGCCTGCGGGTTGTCGTTATTCTTCGACAGCGCCTTACGATAGGACACTTCGGCTTTCTCGTACTGTTTGGAGCGGTACTGACGATTGCCCTCGCGAATGAACTGACGGTCGGTCTGTGCACTTGCGGCGGCAGCAAGGGTTAGGAGTATTATTAATATGGTATGTCTCATTTTTGCTTGAACAACTTTAAATTCTTAAACACCAGATTTTTGCTCTCGGAGATAGCTATCTCGATGACGAGAAGAAGGACAATGATGATGCCGAAGGCCTGGAACTGCTCGTCGTACTCGCTATAGACGACTGTTGCGAGGTCGCCCTTCTGGAGTTTTGCCAGTTCCTTGTCCAACTGTTCCTGAGCGATATTGGTATTATCGACGTGGATGTAAGCGCCTCCGCCAGCACGAGCTATGTCCTTACACATCTGCTCGTTGAGGGACGTCATCACCACCTCGCCGGTATTGTCTTTCATATATCCTCCGTTGTCGTCGGGTATAGGACTACCCTTCGTGGAGCCTACGCCAAGGACATATACACGCATTCCTTTGTCGAGGGCATTCTCGGCAGCCTCTATTGCTCCGCCTTCGTGGTCCTCACCATCGGTGATCACTATTATGGCGCGTCCTATCTTGTCCTGTTTGGTAAACGACTCGACAGCCATATTTATGGCGAGTGCGATGTCGGTTCCCTGAGAGGAGATGAGTGAGGGCTCTATGCCGCCGAGGAACATCTTTGCCGACACGTAGTCGCTCGTTATGGGCAGTTGCACAAAGGCGTCGCCGGCGAAGACGATGAGTCCCACCTTGTCGTTGGTGAAGTTATCGACCATATTCTCGACAAGCATCTTACTCTTCAGAAGTCGCGAGGGAGCAACGTCCTCGGACTTCATAGAGTTACTTATGTCGAGAGCGATGATGGTCTCTATGCCGCTACGCTTCTCGCGAGAGATCTTCGTTCCCATCTGCGGACGTGCCAGCATAACGATGAGAAGAGCGAGGATGAGAAGCATGAGCCAGAACTTTATCTCTAAATGCCAACGGGAGTAACCGGGCATAAGGCTCCTCAGGAGGTCCTTGTCGCCAAAGCTGCGCAGGCGCTTGTGCTGACGATGGTTCACCAACAGGCGCAACAGCACCAGAACGGGCAGCAGCGCTAAAAGCCAGAGATATATAGGGTCTTCGAATCTGAACATTATGGTATCCTCCTTAGCCAAGTTAAACGTAACAGTAATTCAACAAGGAACAGCAACAGTGCCGCGAGGGCAAAGGGCTGGTATGCCTCGTAGTGACGCGAGAAGGTCTTGACGTTCATACGTGTCTTCTCGAGTTTGTCGATGTCCTTGTATATCTTCTTCAGCTCCGCAGTATTCGTTGCACGATAGAAATGTCCGTCGGCAATCTTCGCTATCTGCGAGAGTGTCTCGGTGTCGATGTCAACCTCTCTGTTTACATATTGTATGGTGTTTCCTATCGACATAGGATAAGGAGCCACACCGTTGGTTCCGACAGCGATGGTGTAAACGCGGATGCCGAGACTCTTCGCTATCTGTGCGGCTGTCAGCGGCGAGATGTCACCCATGTTGTTACTACCGTCGGTGAGCAGGATGACCACCTTACTCTTTGTCTTTGAGTCCTTGAGACGTGTGACGGCGTTGGCGAGTCCCATACCTATTGCTGTTCCGTTCTCGATGAGTCCGCGGGCAGCGATATCGGTACGCACGTTGCGGAGAAGGTTGAGCAACGAGGCGTGGTCCATTGTCATAGGACATTGTGTGTAGGCCTCGCCAGCAAAAATTGTCAGTCCGATGTTGTCGTCGGGACGGTCGGCGATAAACTCTGCCGCTACGGACTTCGCAGCTTCCATACGGTTAGGACGCAGGTCCTGGGCAAGCATACTCGTAGAAACATCCATTGCCAGCATGATGTCGATGCCCTCGGTGGTACGATGGCCCCAGCTGTTGTGGGTCTGAGGACGTGCCAGCACCAGTACTACGAGAACGAAGACTGCCGCTCTGAGGAGGTGAGGCAGCCACGTAAGCCGCTGACGGAGGCTCTTCGGTGCTTTCTGGTACGCGAAGGTGTCGCTCATAAGCATTGACGGCTCACTCTTCTTGCGCCAACGCAACAGCCACCAAACGTACGGTATCAGCAGCAGAAGCAGTAACAGATATTCCTTATTTAAAAAATCCATTCTACAGTCCTCCCTACATCATTAACAACCAAGCCTGCCAAACGGCGTAGATAAGTGCGACAACAGCGAAGAGTACCAGCAGAGATATAGATATCTGAAGGATGTTGCGCGAACGTAGCGTGCGCTTCTCTTCTTCGCTTATTGTAGGCTCCACACGAACCGTCTGAGGCTGATTTTCCTCTTTTGTATTATTGATATACGCTATGGCGTTCACCAGATTTGCGTCGTTCTCATTGATTAATGTGGAGTACTTCGCAAACTTCACCAGGTCGGCAGTAGTAAACAGCGTGCGCAACTCGTCGATCATAGTCTTGTCGCCCGTTTCCTGAAGGCGACTTATAATCTCCTCCGACGTCATCTCCATAGCGTTTATTCCGAAACGCTCGTTGAGATAGACACGCAGGGTATCCGTAAGACGGGTGTAGTACTCCTTCTGGTTCTCGGATGACGACAGGTGCTCTTCCTTCAGAATCTCTATAGCCTTCATAGCCTTCTGATGAGGTAACATCTTCTTTATTATACGTGAAGGCAACTTTATGACAGGCTTTCCCTTGCGGAGACGGTTGTACAGATAGGCAGCGCCACAGAGTGTCTGAGGCTGATTTTCCTCTTTTGTATTATTGATATACGCTATGGCGTTCACCAGATTTGCGTCGTTCTCATTGATTAATGTGGAGTACTTCGCAAACTTCACCAGGTCGGCAGTAGTAAACAGCGTGCGCAACTCGTCGATCATAGTCTTGTCGCCCGCTTCCTGGAGGTGCCTTATAATCTCCTCCGACGTCATCTCCATAGCGTTTATTCCGAAACGCTCGTTGAGATAGACACGCAGGGTATCCGTAAGACGGGTGTAGTACTCCTTCTGGTTCTCGGATGACGACAGGTGCTCTTCCTTCAGAATCTCTATAGCCTTCATAGCCTTCTGATGAGGTAACATCTTCTTTATTATACGTGAAGGCAACTTTATGACAGGCTTTCCCTTGCGGAGACGGTTGTACAGATAGGCAGCGCCACAGAGAAGGATGATGAAAAGCAGGGAGAATATTATAACCTCGCGCCACTCGGACCACGAGAAAGGATTGTCCTGGACGTCCTTCGGGGGAAAGAAATTCTCCGGATGGAGGGTGTCTGCCGGCATCGTCATCACCTTCAGCGCAAGCGACTTTGAGGCATACTCCTTACCGTCAACCTTTACCTTCATAGGTGGAAGATAGTAAAGTTTCTCATCGAACGAGGTGAGTGTGTAGGTCTTGCTGACCTTCACCATACCGCCGTCGAGTTCTGTGGTGTCGGCATTCGTAGCCTCCAGAACTTCGACGCCAGCCGTTATATGTTCCAGGGGTTTGAAGGACGGCATAACGAGGTGCTGACCGCGCTTCAGAGATACGTCTAAAGTGAGGTGCGCCTGCTCGCCAATCCAAATCTGGATGGAGTCGATACTCGATTGTACCTGAACTTGAGCAAGTGTTTGTAAAACACTGGTTATTAGAATTATATATATAATGCCTAATCTCTTCATCTCATAGCAAATAATTGTAGTAACGCCTTAACATAATCATCATTGGTGGCTATAGTAACATAGTCCACACCACTCCTGTTGAATGTCTCGGAAAGGGTGCTTTGTCGGTTTACCCAATAGTCGTAATGAGCCTTACGAAGTGCCTTGCTGGAGGTGTCGATAATCATCTCGTGACCGGTCTCCGCATCCTGAACTTTCATAAGTCCTACGTCGGGCAACTCCTTCGCACGGAGGTCGTAAATCTGTATTGCCACAACGTCGTGTTTGCGGTTACATATAGTCAACGGATGACGGAAATCCTCACGATTGTAGAAGTCGCTGAGGAGGAAAGCCGTACAACGGCGTTTCACAACACTCGTAAGGAACTCCACTGCCTTGCCGACGTTGGTACGACGACTCTCGGCGTGGAAATCGAGCATCTCGCGGATGATATAAAGGATGTGCTTCCTACCCTTCTTCGGCGGGATGTACTTCTCTATCTTGTCCGAGAAGAACACGACGCCAATCTTGTCATTATTCTGAATGGCACTAAAAGCAAGGGTGGCAGCAATCTCGGTCACCATCTCCTTCTTAGACATTTTCTGGGTACCGAACTCCAACGATCCAGAGACATCAATAAGCAGCATAACGGTAAGTTCGCGCTCTTCGTCGAAGACCTTTACATAAGGACGATGGAAGCGTGCCGTAACATTCCAGTCGATGTCGCGCACATCATCGCCGAACTGGTATTCACGTACCTCGCTGAACGCCATTCCGCGTCCTTTGAAAGCGCTGTGATACTGTCCTGCAAAGATATTCGAGCTAAGGCCACGCGCCTTAATCTCGATTTTACGTACTTTTTTAAGAATCTCTGAAGTCTCCATCAAGGCACCTCTACCTTATTTATTATCTTGCTTATTATTTCTTCGCTTGTAACGTTTGTTGCTTCTGCCTCGTAAGTAACACCGATACGATGACGAAGCACGTCGTATGCAACGGCTCTAATGTCCTCAGGCACAACGTATCCGCGACGCTTGATGAAAGCGTAGGCACGTGATGCCTTAGCAAGATTGATACTTGCACGAGGAGAACCACCGAAGGAAATGAGTTCCTTGAGTTCCTGAAGACCGTAACGCTCGGGATAACGTGTGGCGAAAACAATGTCGGCAATATACTGCTCTATCTTTTCGTCGATATACACCTGATTGACTATTCCGCGAGCATCGAGGATCTCCTGAGCTGTAGAAACAGGTTTCACTACAGGCATAGCACCCTGAATATTCTCGCGAATGATAGCTTTTTCCTCGTCTATCGTAGGATAGTCGATAACCACTTTCAGCATAAAACGGTCCACCTGAGCCTCGGGTAAAGGATAGGTTCCCTCCTGCTCTATCGGGTTCTGGGTGGCCATTACGAGGAATGGTGAAGGAAGGGCAAAGGTCTGATTGCCTATTGTCACCTGATGTTCCTGCATAGCCTCGAGCAAGGCACTCTGTACCTTTGCCGGAGCACGGTTAATTTCGTCCGCCAGCACGAAGTGAGCGAAGACAGGACCCTTCTTCACGTTGAAGTTCTCGTCCTTCTGCGAATAAACCATAGTACCGATAACGTCGGCGGGGAGAAGGTCGGGAGTAAACTGCACACGACTATAGTCAGCCTCAATCAGCTGAGCTAGAGTCTTGATGGCCAATGTCTTTGCAAGACCAGGGACACCTTCCAGGAGGATGTGTCCATCACTAAGTAATGATATTAGCAAAGAATCAACCAGGTGTTTCTGACCAACGATAACCTGGTTCATTCCGTGTGTAAGATTTGTTACAAATGCACTCTGTTGTTCTATCCGCATGTTCAATTCACGGATATCAATAGCTTCTGCCATAATATATAATTTTTATGCGTTATAATTTCAAAGGCAAAAGTACTATTTTCCGTGCATTTCTCGGGCTGCAGATGTCTAAATAATCATTAAAAAAGGTTTTTCTTCATTTAGTTTAAGAAAGTTTAGACTTTCGCTATCTTTTTTTCTTTTTCTTTACCTTTAGTTTTGGGATTTTCAGACTCATTCCTTCCTTCACTTCTGTCACTCCGTTGAGCACCTGAACGTATGCTTCCATTCCCTCGCCAAGATATGTGCGAGATATTCTCGACAGGGTTTGTCCTTTTTTCACGACAACGGTCTCGCTCGTTCCTTCTATAATATAAGCACCGGTATTAACAATATTATGTGCCTGAGCGAGGGCTGGCGACAGCGGTTTTGCGGGTTCCTTTACTACAGTAGCTTTAACAACAGTATCTTTCTTTGCAACTATGTCTTTCTTGGCAACTGTGTCTTTCTTGGCAACAGTATCTTTCTTGACAACTGTGTCTTTCTTGGCAACAGTATCAATTTTCGCTATAGTATCCGTAACGACAACCTTCTGGGGAGCCAGTGTTGCCATCTTCATGAAGAAACTTGATAATGTCCCACGATTGCCAGCATAATATCCTAAGAAGAACATTATCAATGCTGTCAGTATGAGTGACAATATCCACCAAGGGGTCCTCGAAGGAGCTTCCACAACATCTACACCACCAACCTTTTCCTCAACTTCTTCTTTCGCTACTTCTTCCCTAACTTCTTCCACTACTTCTTCCTTAACTTCCTCTTCCTTAACTTCCTCTTCCTTAACTTCCTCTTCCTTAACTTCTTCTTCCTTAACTTCTTCTTTTACTCCTTGAACTTCCTGAACTCCTTGAACTCCTTGAACTCCTTCTTCCTTAACTTCCTCTTCAAAATTCACTCCGTCATTTACCACAACGGTTTCAAACTGCGAGAAAGGTTTATTGACAAGCTCCTTCATAACGTTGTCAGGAATGAACGAAATCTTTGAACGTCCTTCAATAACAATACGTTCTCCGGTATTTACGTCAACACTCTCACGATCCTTGACGTCAACAATCTTAAACGTTCCGAATCCTTTTATCTTCACCAGACTCTCACCGCTTTGGAGTGTTTCGCTGATGATTTCGAAAAAGGACTTTACGAAATGTTCTGCATCCCTTTGTGGCACGCCTCTCTTCTCTGAGATATAGCGCGCAAGAACTTGAATAGACGATTTAGCCATTTTGCTGTCCTCCCTGATTTATCTTCTCCCTAACGGAAGCATTTGGTTTAAACGACAGAACGAGTTTTGGTGGAACGAGCATACGCTGACCAGTTGAAGGGTTCACGATAACTCTCTCCATACGTTTCTTTACCTCGAAGGTACCAAAACCAGTCACGTTGACAGGTTCGCCTTCCATAAACTTCTCATTCATAGAGTCAATCATATCATAGACCATACGCTGAGTATCCTCAAGAGTATAGCTTGTACGATTGGAAAGCTCGTGGATAAATTGTTTATTGTTCATATCTTTGTTGTTGCATAGAGGTCGAACTCGTCCGACTCTATAATTTTTACATCGTAGTATTTTCCTATCTCCAACGTCTCGTTGCAGGGTATAAGCACTTCGGGATCCACTTCAGGTGAAGAGAACTCCGAACGACAAATGAAATATTCGCCTTCTTGTCTGTCAACGACTACTGTCATCACTTTCCCTATCATCGTGGCGGTAATTTCTTCACTTATGCGTTGTTGTACCCTCATCAGTTTCGAGAGTCGCTCCTGCTTTATGTCCTCAGGCACATCGTCCTTCAGCTTATCACCGCTCCAAGTACCTTCCTCAGCAGAGTAGGCAAAGGCACCCATTCGTTCGAAGCGTGCCCAACGGGTGAATTCCAGGAGTTCTTTGAAGTCGTCCTCGGTTTCTCCAGGGAAGCCAACCATCAGCGTTGTTCTAATGTTTATTCCCGGAACCTCGCGACGCAAGGTGTTTATCAACTCGTAGGTTTCGTCCTTTGTGATATGTCGTCGCATCGCCTTGAGTACGTTGTCGCTGATATGCTGAAGAGCGATGTCGAGATATTTGCACACGTTATCTTTCTCACGCATAACGGCAAGAAGGTCCATAGGGAAGTTCGTAGGATAAGCATAGTGCAGACGAATCCATCTTACACCTTCTATGTCTGATATCTTGCTGACAAGTTCCGCAATCTGCTGTTTTCCGTTTAAATCTACTCCGTAGTAGGTAAGTTCCTGAGCTATAATCTGGAATTCGCTAACACCAGCTTTCACCAGCGTGCGTATCTCGTCGAGAATTTCCTCTTGCGGACGACTCTTATGCTTTCCTGTTATTATGGGTATAGCGCAATATGCACAATGACGATTACATCCTTCGCTGATTTTTATATACGCATAGTGCGAAGGTGTGGTAAGCATTCTGTAATGTTTCTCGTCATCAACACCTTTCAGGTCCTGCAGCAGCTGACGGTAGTTAAACTTCCCATAATAGCCGTCAACTTCAGGAATTTCCTTTTTCAGTTCCTTCTGGTAGCGCTGTGACAGACAACCCATTACATACAGACGACGTATCTCGCCTCTCGACTTTTTCTCAGCCATCTTGAGAATCATCTGTATGCTTTCCTCCTTTGCATCGTTGATAAAACCGCAGCTGTTAACAACGACTATTTCTCCGCATGGATTATCGCTGTCGTGAACGCAGCTGTATCCATACTGACTCATAAGACCCATGAGATTCTCACTATCTACAAGGTTCTTTGAGCAACCCATCGTTATAACGTCTATCTGCTTCTCAATCATTCGAACAAAGAATCTACAAATTGTCGCTTGTTAAATAACTGAAGGTCTTTCATTCCTTCACCAAGACCGATATATTTCACGGGGACTTTCATTTGGTCGCTGATGCCTATCACCACACCACCTTTGGCTGTACCGTCGAGTTTAGTAATAGCAAGACTGGTGATATTAGTAACAGCGGCAAACTGCTTTGCCTGTTCAAAGGCGTTCTGTCCTGTAGAGCCGTCAAGAACGAGCATCACCTCGTCGGGAGCCTCGGGGAGCACCTTCTTCATTACTTCCTTTATTTTCTTCAGCTCGTTCATCAATCCAACCTTGTTATGCAGTCGTCCTGCAGTATCAATGAGAACGACGTCGGCATCGTTTGCCTTTGCCGAACTGAGGGTGTCGAAAGCAACACTCGCCGGGTCGCTGCCCATCTGCTGTTTTATTACAGGCACTCCTACGCGTTCGCCCCAGATGCACAGCTGTTCTACGGCAGCAGCACGGAAGGTGTCGGCAGCACCGAGATAAACTTTCTTTCCTGCCTGTTTGAACTGCCAGGCAAGTTTTCCTATTGTCGTAGTCTTTCCTACTCCGTTGACACCAACGACAAGGATAACATAAGGACGATGGTCTGTTGGCAGATCCCAGTTCTCGTTATCTTCGTTGCCATTCTCCGCAAGAAGATTTGCTATCTCCTGGCGAAGTATCTCGTTGAGTTCCGACGTCGAAACATATTTGTCTCTTGCTACTCTTTCTTCAATACGTTCAATAATTTTCAGGGTGGTATCTACGCCCACATCACTCGTTACGAGGATTTCCTCAAGATTGTCAAGCACATCATCGTCAACCTTAGCTTTTCCTGCTACGGCACGAGTTAATTTCTCAAAAACACTCTGTTTTGTTTTCTCCAATCCCTTGTCGAGTGTTTCCTTCTTTTCTTTATTAAATAGTCCGAATAAACCCATACTTTTATATTTGATGGTGCAAATGTAAACAAAATATTTTAATTTACAAAAGAAAGCGGGTCACAACCTTTCAGTTGCGACCCGTTATTATGTAATTCGATAGGATATCTTAGTTCTTGAAGAATTCTTTTACTTCTTCATTAGGAACCATCTGCTCGTCGAAGATGTAAGCACCTGTCTTAGGACTCTTTACCATCTTGATAACTTTTGTGTAAGCGCGACCATCCTTTGAGCCTTCATGGAGGGTAGCGACGGTTTTCTTTGCCAT
>AUXO014305024.1_pt1 | contig 15857 bp, 11 predicted proteins | sample 768731 | NCBI WGS metagenome assembly AUXO01 (sample SAMN02715735, study PRJNA202380) | gut metagenome | biome: sheep rumen | host: Ovis aries | place: New Zealand: Palmerston North
AGCGGCAGCAGATGCGAATGCAAAGGCACAGACAACGACGGGAACCAATACCTTTGTGGATGGAGGAACGGATCTTAGCCTTTGGACTTTCCAGGAACTTCATGTAGCGTACTACACATTCATGGCAGATCAATGGAATAAGGATCATCCGGATAAGCCAATCAACCTTACGGTGACGACCGGTGATTCTTCTGCAATGCATACCAAACTTCTTGTTGCATTGCAATCCGGAACCGGCGCGCCGGATATTGCTGATGTAGAAATTGGCCATTTCGCAACATTCCTTCAGGGTGGATATCTGCTTCCATTGAATGATGTAGTAGAACCATACAAGAACGATGTTATTATGTCACGTGTTGATATGTATGGTGACAATAACGGCAACGAATATGGCATTGACTTCCATCTCGGTGCGGCTGTCACGTATTACAATATGGACATCATGAATGCAGCCGGTGTCAATCCGGATGACATTGTAACCTGGGACGACTACATGGAGGCCGGAAAGAAGGTACTTGAGAAAACCGGTAAGCCGATGACTGCGGTAGAAACGTCTGATCTGTTCCTGCCACAGCTCATGAATCTGGAGCAGGGCGACACGTATTTGGATAAGGATGGAAATCCGGCCATCAATTCGGAGGCGGGTGCAAAGACCATCAATAAGATCCGTGAAATGCTGGATGCCGGTGTTTGCGAGATTGCACCGGGCGGTGGTTTCCATACAGAAGAGTGGTATGCACACTTTAATGATGGCGGCTGCGCATCCATTTCCATGCCAATGTGGTATATGGGACGATTCACAGATTATATGAAGGATCTGAAAGGCAAAATCGCCATTAAGGAAGTTCCGGTATGGAATAAGGGCGATGTACGATGCGTATTGCAGGGCGGTACCGGCACTGGCGTAACAAGCCAGACAAAGAATGAAGCACTTGCGAAAGAATTCCTTGCTTATGCAAAGCTTTCGGAAGTTGGTGGCGAGTACATTTGGGAAAAGCTTGGATTTGATCCGATCCGTACGGAAGTATGGGATAACACGGCACTGACCAGTGATAAGAATAATAAGTTTATCGCATTCTTCCAGACCAATCCGTTTGACGTTCTGAAGCAGATCAAGAAAGACTATGGTACAGAGCTGACTGCTCCGAATATTAAGGGCGCATATTCTGCAACGTATAGTGTTCTTGTATCAACTACATATGTCAATGCATTTGAAGCGGCTAAGGACACCGATGCGAAGACATTGCTGGAAGATGAGCAGGCTACCATTATTTACTAAGATACGAAGTACCAGGGGGCGTGCCAAAGGTACGCTCCCTCATTTTATACATTGGGAAAGCAGGGATGGGAATGAACGAAAGAAAGACCAATCGCTTTAAAAAATTTCTGTACTCACAAAAGGCTGCACCGTTTGTATTTATTCTACCGTTTCTGATCACATTTTGTGTGTTTTTCTTTTATCCGGTCGTTTCAGCGATCATTATGAGTTTTCAAAAGGTGAATGGCGGCAATTATACCTTTGTGGGACTGCATAACTACGAACTTTTGCGGAATAAGATTTTTTATAAATCAATACAGCATAGTGCGTTTTATACCATAGTTACGTTGTTGCTGATGATTCCGATACCATTGGCACTGGCCTATATGCTGAATTCAAAGCTGATGAAGCTCCGCACGATTTTCCGTAGTGCAATGTTTATTCCGGCACTGACTTCCGTAGTAGTAGCGGGGACAATTTTCCGCATGATGTTTGGTGAATTGCAGGGCGCTTTTATGAACCAGGTGTTGGCATTTTTCGGACATGGACCATTGATCTGGCTCCGGAATCAGACCACCGTCTGGATCGCATTGTTTGTGATTTGTTTATGGCGTTGGACGGGAGTGAATATGATTTATTACCTGTCGGGGCTCCAGCAGATTCCGGAAGAACTTTATGAGTCTGCCGAGATCGATGGCGCATCTGCATGGCAGAAATTCATGAAAATTACTGTACCTTTGATCAAGCCGACGACGGTCTATGTTCTGACCATTTCCATTTATGGAGGTCTGGCCATGTTTACGGAGTCGTACATGCTGTTTAACGGCAACAATTCGCCGAATAACATGGGCACAACGATCGTTGGCTATCTGTATCGCATGGGATGGGAACAGAATCAGATCGGTCTGGCCAGTGCGGTAGGCTGTGTACTTCTCACGATTGTAATGGTCATCAATGTGATCCAGCTGAAAATCAATGGAACACTTGGTGGAAAGAGGGAGGAATGATCATGGGAAAACGGGAAAAGGAACGGATCTATTCGTTCATTATGTTTGTAATCTATGTGATGATCGTGGTGATTGTCTTGCTGCCGCTGGCACTGCTGTTTGTTTCGTCTCTTCGTCCGGGGGATGATCTGATGCGATATGGTCTCAATTTTTCAATCGATTGGGAGCATGCAAATTTCGACAATTATGTCCAGCTTCTCTTTGGCGCCAATGACTACTTCCGTTGGTATTTGAATTCTCTTACCGTTACGGTGATTCAGACAGGGCTTGCCTTGTTCCTGAGTGCCTGTGTGGGATATGGATTTGCCATGTATGATTTCAAAGGAAAGGATGTGATCTTTCTGCTGGTTATGCTGGTCATGATGATTCCGACAGAGGTCATCCTGCTTCCGCTGTATCAGATGACGGTAAAGATGAAAACGATCGATACGATATGGGGCATTATACTTCCGTATCTGGTTGTACCAATGCTGGTGTTTTTCTTTAGACAGTATCTGATGGGTATTCCCAAGGATTTTCTGGATGCGGCCCGTGTTGACGGAGCGACCGAATACGGGATTTTTGCCCGGATCATGCTTCCGCTTATGAAGCCATCCTTTGCAGCTATGGGCATTTATGAAGGTATGGCCAGCTGGAATAATTTTCTTTGGCCAATGATCGTGGTCCGCAGCGCAAATAAAGTTACGCTACCGGTAGGACTTTCCAGTTTGCTTACTCCGTATGGAAATAATTATGACATTTTAATTGCCGGCTCTTGTTTTGCCATTGTTCCGATTCTGATCCTCTTTTTCTGCTTCCAGCAGTATTTTATTGAGGGCATGACCGCAGGTGGTGTAAAAGGCTAAGGCAGATAAGAAAGAGGAAAAGATATGGCAGAAAAAACAACAATGATTGTGGAAAAAGATTTCCGGATTGCAAAGATAGATGATCGTCTCTACGGCTCTTTTATTGAACATCTGGGACGGGCTGTTTATACAGGAATCTATCAGCCGGGGCATCCGGCAGCCGATGAGGATGGGTTCCGTAAGGATGTATTGGAGCTTGTAAAAGAGCTGAATGTGCCGATCATCCGTTATCCGGGTGGAAACTATGTCTCGAATTTCTTTTGGGAAGACAGCGTAGGACCGAAGGAAGAACGTAAGAAGAGACTGGATCTCGCATGGCGTACACTGGAACCGAACGAAGTGGGAATACAGGAATTTCAAAAGTGGGCAAAAAAAGCCGATTCCAGTGTTATGATGCCGGTGAATTTAGGTACTCGAGGCGTTTCGGATGCATTGAATCTTCTGGAGTATTGTAATCTGGATACGGATACATATTATGCCAATCTCAGGAGAAAACACGGAGATGAAAAACCGTACGGTATAAAAACCTGGTGTCTCGGTAATGAGATGGACGGGCCTTGGCAGACAGGGCACAAAGAAGCAAAAGAGTATGGACGGCTTGCAGCCGAAACAGCGAAAGCCATGAAACTGATGGACTCGTCATTGGAGTTTGTTGTATGCGGAAGTTCTTATGAAGGAATGCCGACATTCGGAACCTGGGAAGAGCAGGTTCTGGATGAGTGTTTCGATTATGTTGATTATGTATCCCTTCATCAGTATTGGGGCAATGAAAAGAATGATACGGCAGACTTTTTTGCCGTGTCCGATGATCTGGAGAATTTTATTCATACGGTGATTTCTATTTGTGACTTCGTACAGGCGAAGAAACGTTCCAAAAAGAAGATTCACTTGAGTTTTGATGAGTGGAACGTCTGGTATCATACACGGACACAGGATGATCAGGATATGGCGAATATGCCGTGGAGATCCCATCCGCACCTGCTGGAAGACATCTATACCTATGAGGATGCCATTGTTGACGGGCTTGCACTTATTAAATTTATTCAGAATTCGGATCGGGTAAAGATTGCGTGTCTTGCCCAGCTTGTAAATGTTATTGCGCCGATTATGACCGAAGAGGATGGTCCGGCATGGAGACAGACCATTTTCTATCCGTTTTATCATGCATCCAAGTATGGACGCGGTTATGCATTGCAGCCGGTGATTCATACGGGAACTCATGAAACAAGCGGACATGGAGCGGTAACAGATGTAGATGCGGTGGCAGTTTATAATGAAGAAAAGGATCAGGTAGCGGTCTTTGCCGTCAATCGAAACACGGAGGAAGCCGTTGATTTTGAGATCGCCCTTCGAGGGTTTGAAGGATATCAGGTTCAGACGTATGAGGCATTGGAAGGCAGTGATATGAAAGCGGTAAATTCGGCCGCCGGAGAAACGGTGAAACCGATACAGCGAGGAGATTATCAGATGGAGGGAGCAAGGCTTACGACAACATTGAAGCCGGCTTCCTGGAATGTGATTGTACTTGGAAAATAAAGAAAAAGTAATGTAAAAGAGTCGTGCCGGTGCCTGAAATTTCTTTCTTATAAATGAAAGAAAGCAGGCCCGGTGCTTTTTATGAAAAAAGAAATACAAGATTCATAAGAAAGTTTGAAAAGTGACCGGATTTTGCCGTCTGTTGGTATAATGAAAGTAGTTGAATTCGGAAAAAACCGATAGGAGCGTGACAATATGCAAAACAGAAGATGGTATGAATGGCTTGTGACCTTTACATTTTTTGCGATGGCAGGATTGTGTGTATATCTCAATCTGGTATCCAGACAGGCACAGAGTGTAGAAAATCTGGCAGTAAACGCGGGAATGTTTATCCTGATCGCCATTATTCTGATTCGCTGTGAGGCCTGCAGTTTTGGCCCAATGAACCGGATTATAAAGGATCTTCGTCGTGCATCGGAAAAGATTCATACGGATGCCTTGAATACCGAAGGCTTTCTGTTTGAGGCCTATAAAGAAAAGCAGGAAGATCTGTTTCAGGAAAAGTATCTGCTTGATCGGTATAAAGAGTATCACTATGAGATGAGCCGCATAGCGAAAATGAGTCGAAACGACTATAAATGCGATATCGAGGAGTATTTCAATGATGATATCGTAGATGAAGTGATGCACCGAAATTTGTTAAATCAGGTTGCGGGAGCCATGACCGGACTTGGCATTTTAGGAACGTTCATTGGTCTTTCCTTGGGACTTCGGAGCTTTAATACAGGAAGTACGGCGGAAATTACGAACAGCATAGCTCCGTTAATGGATGGCATCAAGATCGCATTCCATACTTCGATCTATGGAATGATTTTTTCTCTTGTGTTCAATTTTTCCTTTAAGAAAAAACTGGATGAAGCCGAATCGGAGATTCGAAACTTTCAGAATGTATATAAAAAGTATGTGTTGCCGGATTCAGAAGCGGACAGTATAAATACGCTGATTGAATTTCAGGAACGTCAGCTCCGTGCATACAGTAAAACGGCGGAACAGATCGGAGCTGCTTTACAGACGATTTTGAATCCGCATTTTTCGAAAATGCAGCAGACACTTTCGGACTATACGAATTTTGCTTCGCAGAATCAGACAGAAGCGTTGCGGCAAATTGTGATCGCCTTCATCAAGGACATGAACGAATCGCTGGGTGGTGCATTTAAAAAGCTTTCCGATCTTGTCGGAATGTCTTATGATCTGCAGAATAAAAATGCAGAAATGATGCAGCAGCTTCTGAAAGCTCTCGACAAAAATCGCATAAACGATCAGAAAATTCTTCAGGATGAGCGGCAGTTCCTGCTGGACAGTGACGAATACCGTAAGTCGATGCAGGAATCGATCCGGGTATTCCATACGGAGCTTCAGGCACAAAGAGAACTGCTGCAGAATATACGGCGTGCCATTTCGGATGTTCCTAAAAATGTGGATGGTACCTTCCGGACGATCAATGAAAATCTGATTGATGTGGAAACACATTTCCGGGATCAGCTGCAGGAAATGAAAACAGCCAATGACAAGCTTCCGGATGTAATTGCACAGAGCTATCTGGATTTGCAGGACAGCTGTGATCAGCTGACAGAGGCTATGGATGGACTTGCCGCTACTATCGATGAAGCCAGAAACGGGAAAAACAGAAAATCATTTTTGGGCAGATAAGTGGTTGTATTTCCGTCTCTGATAACGGAAAGGATCGGATGTATGAAGAATCCTATGAAAAAACATATCAGCAGAAAGCAGGATGGAGAAACAACATACTGGCTGTCCTATTCCGATATGATGGCGGGACTCCTTCTTTGTTTTGTTCTGGTCATTGCATTGACATCGCTGCATGCAAGAATGCAATACGATGAAAAGCAGAACCAGTTAACGGGGAAAGAAAAGGAGCTTTCGATGCAGGCCGCTGTGTTGTCCTCCCAGGAGGATGAACTGAACGCGCAGGCCTCGATACTTGCGTCGCAGCAGGATGAATTGAATGCCCAAAGGGTACGCATTGAAGAACAGGAAGACACTCTGAAACAGCAGTCGGCACTTCTTCAAAACCTGCAGGAAGTCATGGATTCCCAACAGGCAAAGCTGGATCGTATTATAGGTATACGCTCGGAACTGATCGAAGCTTTGAAACGGGAATTCAGTGATTCACATCTTGCCATTGCGGTGGATGAAAAAACGGGAGCAATTACGGTATCGTCCAGCATTTTATTTGCCTACAATGATGATGTATTAAAAGATTCCGGAAAACAGTTTATGGCGGAATTTCTGCCGCGATATGCACGTATTCTTTTGAGCGACAAGTTCCGGGAATATGTATCAGAAATCGATATTGAGGGACATACGGATACTATGGGAACGTATCTTTTTAATCTGAACCTTTCGCAAAAGAGAGCGTACTCGGTAGCGGAATACTGCCTTTCGGATGAGACTCCGTTATTAAATAAAGATCAGCTGACCGCCATGCGGGAGCTGATCTCTACCAATGGTAAATCTTATACAGATCCGGTTTTGAATGCAGATGGAACCGTTAATATGGAGTCATCCAGACGTGTGGAGTTTCTCTTCAAACTGAAGGACGAAGATATGATTCGAGAGATGATCGAGATTTTGAATGAAGAAGAGACTCAAAAAACGGCACCTGTACCGGGTGGAAATTAAGTCAATTTGAGCTTATTGAACTTTTCACGATCCACGATCATGACGAGAATATCGCTTCCTTTTAACGGAGCGGAAGCGTCGATCATCATATGCAGGTGGCCGGTATCTTCATGGCGAAGACCAATGACGTTAATGCCAAAGCTTGCGCGGAGATTCAGTTCTTTCAGGCTGTGCTCCTGCCAGAGTGTCGGCGTATGCATTTCGACTACGGCATATTGATCATCCAGCTGGATCAGATCGCGGATGTTCGGGGTCATGATCATGGAGGCGGTACGGACGCCCATTTCTTTTTCCGGCTGAATGACGCGGGTCGCACCGATTTTCTCAAGTACATATTTATAATTGTTATTGTTGGCCTTGGCGATGATTTCCTTCACGCCAAGGTCTTTTAAATTGAGAATGGTAATGATGCTTTCTTCCAGATGGCTTCCCATGGCAATGACAGCGGCATCGGTGCTCTGCACACCGGCCTCCTTCAACTGTTCGATGTCCGTGCTGTCGGCGCGAACCGCATTCTCAACAGTATCTGCAACATTTTCTACAGCGAGCATATTCCGGTCGATGGCAATGACATCCATGCCGGCGCGGGCAAAGGTTTTTGCTACCGCACTTCCGAAAATACCTAAGCCGATGACGGTAAAGCTTTTACGATCACTCATGAAAAAATCTCCTAAATAAAAAGATGGTTAAAAAACGAGGCGGGAACAGTTCTTTATCCGATCAGGATATCAGCATGCGGATAATGTACATGTTCGTGAGGCGGAGCTGTTGATTTCCGTTCGAAAATTTCAATCATGGCCAGTGGCCCGATACGGCCTGTAAACATCATAACGATAATGATCACTCTTCCAAGAATGGATAGAGAAGAGGTGACGTCTGCAGACAGCCCGACCGTTGCAATTGCAGAAACGCCTTCAAAGGTCAAGTCGAGAACGGGAATCTCCGGTTCGGTAACGGACAGGAGTGCGACACCGATAAACAGGAATATCATATAGATGGTTAAAATCAGTTCTGCACTGACGAAATCCGTTCTCCGGATTCTCCGATGAAACAGATTGCAGTTATCCGGTTCATTTTTAAAGAAACTCCGCAACATAACGATGATCACTAGAAAAGTGGTGGTTTTAATACCACCGGCTGTACCACCCGGAGAACCGCCAATGATCATAAATAGACACATGATCATACGGGTAATGCGTCGGCAGGCGGCCATGGAAATGGTGGCAAAACCTGCGGTACGTAAGGTGACAGACTGGAATGCCGCAATAAGAAATTTATCTGGAATGGAGTGTGTGCCTAAAGTGAGAGGGTTGTTCCATTCGCAAAGAAGGAAAAGCAGTGTTCCGGATACGATCAGCCAGAAGGTGATTGTGCAGACGACCTTGGTGTGGACAGAAAAAGAAGAAAACACACTTCGAAGCGGAAGACGTTTTTTCTTCATATCCTGATAATGGTGTCTTAATTCAATCCATACCATGAAACCGAGACCGCCCACTATAATCAGAAGCATGACGGTAATGGAAACCAGTGGATCGGTTGCATAACGTGCTAAAGAATCCGATGCAAAACAGTCAAAACCGGCGTTAGTGAAAGCGGCGACCGATATGAAAAGAGCGTTAAACAGGCCCTGTTTCATACCGAAATCCGCAGTGAAACGGATGGCCAAAGCAATCAGGCCAAGGAATTCAAAAGCAAAAGTATAAAGAAGGATTCGCTTTAAGTACCCGCTGACATCATAGTAGCCGTGTTTTCCTGCGGCGTCCGCAAAAGCGGTGAGCTCCTTGAAACTGAATTTGTTTCGTCCCAGAGTCAGAGCCATGGACACAAAAGTCATAAGCCCCAGACCGCCGACTTGCATAAGAAGAATCATAATAATCTTACCAAACAGAGTGTACTGTTCTGCGACGGTAATCGGGGATAAGCCGGTAACACAAACCGCACTGGTGGCTACAAAAAGATGCGTGAGTATAGAGGTTCCTGCTGTTCGGTTTGAAAAAGGAAGGGAAAGCAGAAGTGTGCCGAAAAGAATCAGAAATGCAAAGCTTGCCGCAAGAATAGTTACGATTTTATATCGAGTTGTCAGGTATTCAAGCAGAGTTGAGTGTTTTAGAAGTTTGGCAAGTTGCTCTTTTTTCTTCTTCTGCAGTTTCTTTTGCTGTTCGAGTTTTGATTGAAGAATGTCTTTCATAATAGAGTCATTATAGCATGAATTTAAGAAAGCAACAAAATGAAGGAGATCCTGCTCGGATCAGGGCGAAAACAGTGCAGGGAATAGGGACGGAGCTTGTACGGCCGGAGTAAAAAGGTGCGGGAGAAAGTTGTATGAGGCAATACATGCTTTGGGTGAAAAATGAGAAAAGATGTACGGAACAGTACAAATGCAAAGTTGTATTGTCCACATAGCGCAAAAATGAAAAAAATCTCTGGCTAGAACGAATTTATGACGTTTTGATGCTTCAAAAAGGGCAAAACGATAGCAATTTGTGCACTATGTGTAATCCCCAAAAGCAATTTTTTTACTTTTAGCAAAAAAATGTGTAAAAACAATACAACATTTTGCAAAAAACAGTTTGTATTCTATTGCATTTGCCCAAATGCATTGATAGACTAGCATCAGAGACGTTGTTAAAAGCAACGATGAGCGTGAACAATTTAATATTATTTTGGAGGTTGTGTAATGAGAAAAATTTTCAAAAAAGTCGTAGCCATTGCAGCATCCGCCGCTATGGTCACAGGACTTGCAGCTTGCGGCAGCTCTTCCGCACCGGCAGCAGGTGGTGGAAAAGCGATCGAGAACAAGGACATCAAGATCGGTGTTTCTATTTGGTCTTCTACCGATGTACTTGGTTCACAGTGTAAGCTGATTCTTGATGAAGCCGCAAAGGCTTTGGGAGTTCAGGTTCAGTATGTAGACCAGGGACACGTTTCCGAGAAGGTTACCGCATCCGTAGAACAGCTTGCGGCTGCCGGCTGTCAGGGTATTGTAATCTGTAACTCTTCTGATACAGAAATGACTTCAGCCATCAAGACATGTAATGACAACAAGGTTTACCTTGCACAGTTCTTCCGTGTAATTTCAAAGGACAATAGTGCAGATATTTACAAGGCTGCTACAGATTCTCCTTATTTCGTAGGTGCTGTTCATGAGAACGAACCGGAGAATGGTGAAAAGCTTGTAAACATCCTTCTGGAGAAGGGCGACCGTAATATTGGTCTCATCGGCTGGGAGCAGGGCGATGCAACCTGGCTCGGAAGATGGGAAGGCTATAAGGCCGGTGTTGAAAAATGGAATAAGGATCATCCGGATGATCAGGCAAAGCTTTCTGAGCCTCAGTATGCCGGCACAACTTCCGAGGGCGGCTCTAAGGCTGCGGAAGCATTAATGTCTGCGGACCCTAAGCTGGATGCGCTGATTCCGGCCGGCGGTGGTGGAGATCCTCTGCAGGGCGCCATTGCAGCAGTTGAACGTGCAGGAAAGACAAAGGACATTGATATTGTATCAACAGACTTCCTTCCGGATCTTGGCGAGAGACTTGCAAATGGTTCTATGGCAGGTGAGTCCGGCGGACATTACTGTGATCCGTTAATTGCATTTATGATGGTTTACAATGCAATCAAAGGCAACTACACAGGATTCGAAGGAAAGTTCAACGATGTTCCGTTCCCATATCTCTATGTTTCATCTGCTGATGATTACAAGGCATATGAGAAGTACTTCGTAGATCAGCTTCCATATAAGGATGAAGAACTTGTAGAAATGTCCAAGCTTGATTTTGAAGGATTAAAGAATGCGGCAGCAAAGATCTCTATTGAAGACGCAGCTGCCCGCGCAGGGAAATAAAAAAAGGATCTGTTCTTAAACAGAAATAGAGCCGGTATCGAGCGAAGGCACAGATACCGGCTCGGTTTTTAAAACGTTTTGATGAGGTATTGAGATGAGTTCTTCTACTGCGATAACAGGAGAAAAAAAGGTTACCGGAAGTCTCCGCGGCTATTTGATTTTATTGTTTCTGGTAGTACTTTCCTGGGGTATCTTCAAGGTTCTGACACCGCATAATTTCGGTTCCTTTAATAATATGCTGAGCTATTTTCAGGCCAGCCTGATTGCAAGTGTAGGTGCCGTAGGCTTCTATTTTGTTATGGTTATGGGAATGTTTGATTTCTCAATCGGTGCAAACATTATGCTGTCAGCAATTGTCGGCTGCGTTTTTGCAACCAAGTTCGGGCTTGGTTATAGCGGTCTGATTATTGGTTCGCTGCTTTGCGGATGTCTGGTAGGTCTCTTTAATGGCAGCTTTTACGTAAAGCTTCGCATTCCTTCTATGATTGTAACAACAGGTCTGGCATTGATCTATGAGGCTGTTGCGAACTATATTGCGGGCGGCGTAGAGCAGACTTTGCCTGCAGACCTTCGTATGTTTGGGCAGATGCCGGGAGATATTGTTCTGGCAGTTGTGGCTTTTGCGGTAGCTTATGTTTTTCTTAATTATACGAAAATCGGTACGTATACCTATGCCATCGGAAGCAATGAATTCGTTGCCAAAAACATGGGTATTAACGTAAATAAATATAAAATTCTGGCGTTCATCTTAAGCGGCGGCTTTTTAGGTATCATGGCGGTTTTAACAATCAGCTACGGTTCGTCCATGGTCGCTGTTACAGGCATGGCATCCATGAGCCGTAACTTTGTACCGACTATGGGTTGCTTTTTCGGCGTAGCGTTTAAGAAGTATGGTATTCCTCTACAGGCTATCATCATCGGAGAGTTTATTATCAATATTATTTTCTTTGGTTTCATTGCGCTGGGAGCGCCGACGGCAATTCAGGATGTCATTACAGGTTTTGCACTGCTCATCATCATCACGGTAACAACAAAGGTGAATAAGGGTGAGATAGTAAAGTGATACAGGAGGACAAGATGAGCGAAATTCGATTACAGGTAAATAATCTCTGCAAGTCCTTCGGCATTACGAAGGCAGTGCAGAATGTTTCCTTTACGATTCGTAAAGGAGAAGTGCATGCATTGATCGGTGAGAATGGTTCGGGTAAATCGACGCTGACCAATATGCTGACAGGTATTTACAGCATTGACAGCGGCACCTTTATTCTGGATGGAGAGGAAATTCATCCGAAGAATCAGGTGGACGCCAATGATCACGGAGTTTCTATTATCGTACAGGAACTGGGTACACTGTCGGGACTTACGGTTGCTGAAAATATCTTTCTCGGACATGAGGACCGCTTTGTGCATTATGGAATCAAAAATACAAAGCAGATGATTAAAGAAGCGAATGAACTGCTGAAACAGTACGGCTTTGAGCGTATAAAGGCGCAACGAATGATCGATGACTATAACTTTGAGGATCGAAAGCTTGTAGAAATCGTAAAGGCAACTTATTTTGATCCGAAAATCGTTGTGATTGATGAAACCACAACAGCGCTTTCTCAGGAAGGTCGAAATGAACTCTACAAAGTCATGGACCGGATTCGCAGCAAAGGCAATACGGTTATTTTTATTTCCCATGATCTACAGGAGGTTTTGGAGCGTTCGGATACGATTACGGTTTTACGGGACGGCGTTTATATTGATACGGTAAAGAGCAGCGAAGTGACTGAAAATGATCTCAAAAAACTGATGGTTGGACGTGAAGTGACCGGTGAGTATTATCGTTCGGATTACGGTACAACCATTTCCGATGAGGTTGTTCTTTCTGTTAAAAATGTTACCGTACCGGGATTGATCAAAGATGTGAATTTTGAACTTCACAAGGGAGAGATTTTGGGATTCGGAGGACTTTCGGAGTCCGGTATGCATGAAATCGGAAAAGCCATTTTTGGCGCTTCCTATGACCGGGAGGGCAGTGTGACGCTTGCCGATGGAACGGCAATCAACGATATTCCGACCGCCATTCGATCGAGTATTGCTTATACATCAAAGGACAGAGACAATGAATCGGTTGTCATGAATCAGAGCATTAAGGATAATATCTGTCTGCCGTCTTTGGATGAACTGGCTGATAAAAAGCATATGCTGCATGACAAGACATTAAAGGATTTTGCCAATAAATTTGCGAAGGAAATGTCTGTCAAAATGGTCAATGTCGATCAGTTTGTGGCTGATCTTTCCGGCGGTAACAAGCAGAAGGTGGTATTGGCACGATGGATCGGAAAGGATTCGGACATCGTTGTGCTCGACAGTCCGACGCGAGGCATTGATATTAAGGTAAAACAGGATATATATCAGCTTATGGATCGCATGCGTAAGGAAGGAAAATCCATCATCATGATTTCCGAAGAGCTGATGGAACTGATCGGTATGTGCGATCGTATCATAATCATGAAAGACGGTATGATCAGCGGCCAGATCGAGAGAAAAGAAACGCTGGATGAAAACAATCTGATCACCATGATGGTTTAAGGAGGAATTATGACAGCAACGAGTAAAGTGGGGCAAACAGCCAATCCGAAGGAGCCGCTGAAGCAGGCTTCAAAAATGTCTATGGTCCGGGCATTGCTTCCGATTGTCGGTTTGGTGATTGTATTTTTGATTTTTAATATACTCACGAATTTCAGAATGATCCGGAACATGCCGCTGGTTCTTTCACAAATCTATGTCACGATGATTGCGACGACAGGTGTTTTTTTCATTATGACCATGGGTGGTTTGGATTTTTCACAGGGATCGATTCTGGGTATTGCATCGATCGTGGTATGTATGGTTTCCAAGGTGAGCGTTCCGTTAAGTATTGTGAGCGGAATTGCGGCGGGAGCCATGATTGGCGCATTCAACGGCTATTTCTATGTATACCGTAAAATCAAGTCATTTATTGTAACGATTTGCACGATGTTTCTGTTCCGTGGTTTCATTAAGTATATGACAACCAATGCACCTGTCGCAGGCTCTGCGGCGCTGATCAATTATGACAGTACCGGACTGAAGGTGGCATTGACCCTCATTGTCCTTATTGTAGGTTTTGTCGTGTTTCGTTATACAAAATTCGGTACATATCTGAAGGCCATTGGTGCAGGAGAAAAAGCGGCAATGTTTTCCGGTATTCGTACGGATCACATGAAGTTTTGGATCTATGTGCTGTCTGGAGCCATTACCGGCTTTGCTGCTTTCATTAATGTCATTAAAGTCGGTTCGGTTACGTCCTCCGGCGGTAATCAGCTGGAGACGCAGATTCTGATTGCTCTGGTTCTGGGCGGTATGCCAATCTCCGGTGGTGCGAAGGTCCGTTTCGAAAATATTATTGTTGGATCACTTCTATATATTGTTTTAAACAGTGGATTGACCATGATGGGATTTTCTACGCAGATGATGCAGCTTATTCAGGGAATTATTTTCCTGGTATTTGTAGCAGTATTTGCAGATCGTCAGTCCTTGCAGGTCATTAAGTAATGAAGAATTCCGGATTTCGGTGGATACGAATGGTTAAGAGTGAAGGATATGGCAAAGGAAATTGATAACCCAAACAATGACAGCCTGAAATATCGAAAACTATATAAATGGGGACGGACACTGATTCTAAGCGGTGTGCTGAAGAATGGCGATAAGTTCATGTCGGAACATGTTCTGGAAAAGAAATTCGGATATTCCAGGCAGACCGTTCGGACGGCTCTTGAGGAAATGGAACAGGAAGGCCTGATCTCCCGAATCCGGGGAAGCGGTACGTATGTGTCCTATCGGAATGATAGTGAAGAAAATCTGGAGAATAAACCACACATCGGATTGATTCTCAGTTATTTCGCGGATTATCTTTTTCCGGAGGTTTATGCAGGCATTGAGTCTGTCATGCAGGAGCAGGGCTTTCAGATTGATGTGGCCATTACCAGAAATCATCTTAATGAAGAAACGATGTATCTTGAAAGCTTTCTGAAGGCGGGTGTTTCGGGTCTTATTATTGAAGGAACCCGTACCAGTTTTCCGAATCCGAATCTTCGCCTGTACAAGGAAATCGAACGCAGAAATATACCTACGATTTTTATTCATAATCATTATGACAATATTCCGTTTGACAGTGTGGAAATGTCAGATGCCAAAGGAAGTTATGAGCTTACGAAGTACCTGATCGAAAACGGACACAAACAAATCGGTGCGATGTTCAAATATGATGATATGCAGGGAATGGAACGCTATCGCGGTTTCACAGAGTGCCTTTCGGATTACGGGATTCGCTTTGATGATGATTGGATCCGGTGGTATTCGACGAAAGATATGGAGGAAAAGTTCAGCAAAAAGAGTCTGATGAATTTTTACAGGCGGACAAAAGACTGTACGGCACTAGTGCTGTATAATGATGAAATTTCGTATCGTTACATGGATTTCCTTAAGGAACGGGGCGTGAAAGTGCCGGAAGATGTTTCCATTGTGTCGTTTGATGATGCCAAAATTCAGGAAGCCCGTACCGTAAAGGTACTATCCGTTGTTCATCCGAAGTTTGAATTAGGCAGGATGACGGCGCGAAATCTGCTTCGCATGATGCATGATCCGGAATGGCGTCATCATAATTATGCGTATCAGTTTCCTGTAGCATTTAATGCGGGAAATTCTGTAAATGATATACG
>AUXO013310727.1_pt1 | contig 15856 bp, 15 predicted proteins | sample 768731 | NCBI WGS metagenome assembly AUXO01 (sample SAMN02715735, study PRJNA202380) | gut metagenome | biome: sheep rumen | host: Ovis aries | place: New Zealand: Palmerston North
AGAGCACCTGACTCTTAATCAGGGTGTCCAGGGTTCGAACCCCTGATCGCGCATGGTAAGCACTGTTTTCAAGACATGGATCTTGGGGATGGTGCTTTTTTAGTGGACAAAAAAAGGACTGTAAAAAAATCTTTGTTTTTTTTACAGTCCGAATACTATTCTTCCACTTCTTTTTTCTTCATGGTCCTGACAGACATGCCATTCACGGTAACACGGTCATCTACTGTGATAACCAAACACTCTTTTCCATCGATTCGTCTGGTTTCAATGCGCCCTAGGGCATCCGGATTAACCTTGATTTCCACGTCAGCGGTTTCAATCTTAAACTTCTTGGCATCCACTACATTAGAAGCTAGGAAAGCCCCCTCTTCGCCCGCTTGCTCTTCAAAAATCCGGTCAAAATCTTCTAGCTGATCCTCTTCAATGCCATTATCCAGTAAGACATTCTTCACATCATAGCCGGTAAAGACGTATGGCTCCTCGTTATCCTTGTTGTCATCCATAAGTTGAGTGAAGGTGTCATGAATATTGCTGAAGGTCTCATAATCCACCTCGTCTCCAAGGGTTTGCTCCATGATAGCCATAAAATTTTCCTTCTGAGTACCCGCAGACATTGGGGCACGACAGCCAAGTACGTTGTCAATAAAAGCATATTGGAGTTCTTCCGGTTTCTTGCTGTAGTAGAGAAGACTGTGAATGTCATTGGTGCGATCCGTGAATGCCGGGAATAAAAAGGCATTGGCTGGGGGATCCACGATCCAATCACGGAAACGATCTTCAATACAATTCTTTTGCTGATTGTAGCCAAGGCCTGCCTTGGTCAGCTCGGAAGGACAAATGCAACATAAGATAAAATCATAAACCGTGCCGGATGCATCCTCCATGATTTCACCAGAGCTAGCCTTGCCCGGAACATCATAGCGACCGTGAACAAGAACAATATAATAATTCTCAACGGCAGCGTAATATTCAATCACCTGTCGGTAAAACTCGGTCACCAGGTCATCGTCATCAAGGCCGGAATCTCGAAGGCGCATTAAAAATTCATGCTTGCCTCCCTCCTCCTGCTCTTCCTCGAGAGGAAATTCCATATTTAAAAGATTCTTTCCCATCACGCCGGATAGGCCCTTCTTAAAAATCTCCACATACTTATGCTCATCTTCTTCGGGAAGGCTTGAGAACCTATGCTTAGAATCTACGCAAATGTTCTTTTCACCGTCTACATAGCATCCACGGATGGTGTATAAGGCATTGTTCTCAACCTGAAAAGTCTTACGAATCTCTAACACTTCTTTTTTATTCATCCCTAACTCCTTATCTTCTAATGATCATCTTGCAAATCGGATTGCCCATGGAGGAAAATTTCTCCTCATACTCGGTCATTACATTGCCCTTGCAAAGTTCTTCCTCGTGGTGAAGATCACGGGTTTTTGCAAGAAACTCCCATTTACTTTCCTCCACTTCCTCCAGAGAAAAGGTAAACAAGTCCTGATTATCTGTCTTAAACTCCACTACACCATCCTTGGCAAGCACCACATCGTAGCGGTCAAGGAAGCGGCGACTGGTCAGGCGACGCTTAGCATGACGGTCCTTTGGCCATGGATCCGAAAAATTCAGATAAATCCTTGCAATTTCTCCCTCTGCAAATGCCTCTAACAAATCAGTGGCATCAAATCGAATAAAGAAAATATTCTTTGGTCTTTCTTCCTCAGGCATGGCCTCTAACTTCTCGACGGCTCGAACCAAAACACTAGAATACATCTCGATTCCCAGATAATTAATCTGGGGATGGTTCTTGGCAAGGGTGGTTAGAAACTGGCCCTTGCCGGTACCAATCTCAAGATAAATCGGATGATTATTGGAAAAAAGATCCTTCCACCTGCCTTTATATTCCTTCGCATCACGAACACAATAGCTGCTGGCATTGATTTTCTCATCTGCCCCTTTTACATGTTTTAAACGCATACGTCCTCTTTTCTTTTAAAAAAAACCTCATTTCTACCGCAGTATTATACATCATTTCTTCTTTTAAACGCAAGCACCAAGTCATTTTGAGGATACAAAGAAGACCATCAATTTGTATAGAATTCTTGTTGAAACTGCTATTCTTTTGTGCACTTGCTATATTTTAAGAGAAATTTGTAGTAAAATAGATTTGACAACGATTGTCTAACAGAAAGGAGGCACTGATGAGTGAAATCATGAACGACGTAATCGCAAGGCTTTCCGGAATTGAAGATGCCTCAGTGGCTCTTGTAAACCAAGCAGAACAAGAAAAACTGGAGCTTTCAAAGCAAATAGAAGAAGAAAAAAATCATTTTCAGCAGGCCTTGCAAGAAGAAACAAAAAAAGGTCTGGAGGAATACCAAAAAGAAGTTCAGGGAAAGATCGACCAGGAATTAGAAGCCTTTTCTAAAAAGGAAGAGGAAGAGATGAAACAGATTCAGGAAGCCTTCCAAATTCACAAAGAAGACTACGCCAAGGAAATCTTTCTAAAGATTGTAAAAGGATAGGAGGCCCCTATGGATGCTGTATTTTCATTTAGCGGGTTATCTGCAAAAATCTCGGCCATGCAGGGAAAGCTTTTAACGGATGAGGACTACCAGGCTATTTCGGAACTAAAAAATCTTTCGGAATTTGCCAGTTACCTTTCCCGTCTGCCAGGCTATCCCGACCACCTGATTGAAAAAGATTTTTCAAAGATTCATCGGGAAGACCTGGAAGAAATCTTTCAAAACGTAATTCTATACGATTTCCATAAGATTTATCATTTTTGTGATTCAAAGAAAAAGATCTTCATGGACATGATTTTTATGAATTACGAGGCCAATTACCTAAAACGTGTGATTCGCTTTCTCTTAGATCACCGGCCAGACCGCCACTACTCAGAGAAAAATCCACTTTTTTGGAAGTATTCCAACTTGGATCAGGAAGCCATTGAAGAAGCCAACCACATGGAGGACTTGCTTGCAGCATTAAAAAATACCCGCTACTACCATAGCCTTTATGTAACTAGTCAGATGGCAAATCCAAGACCCTTTGACTATACCATGGCCCTGGATCTGTCTTACTATTCCAGCATTTGGAAGATGAAAAAACGTTTTTTTTCCGGGAAGGAAGAAGCCATTATATCCGAACTCTACGGAAGATTAATCGACCTTTCCAACATTTCCTGGATCTATCGGGCAAAAAAATATTATTCCATGAAGACACCACATATTTATCCTCTTTTGATTCCCATTCATTACCGCCTAAATATGGAGGATATTAAGGCCTTAGCCCAAGTGGAGGATATGAGCCATTACCATGAGGCTCTGCAGGCCACCCAGTACAAACGTTTTTTTACAAACCAGAAAAGAAACCTCTCTTTTGATGACGCAAAAGATGCTATCTTAAAAGAGATTTACCAAACAAGAAGAAGGGAACATCCCTATTCTTACGCCATCATTTACACCTACCTCTACCTAAAAGAGCAGGAAATCCTTAACCTGATTACCGGTTGTGAATGTATTCGGTATGGATATCCCCCTTATGAGGTATACCGGAAAATGACAAGAACAGGAGGTGACAAGGCGTGATTGAAAAGATGAAATTTATTAGTATTACCGGTCCTAAGCATGATTTTGACCGGATGATTAATACTTATTTGTCTCATTATGAGATTCAGTTAGAGAATGCACTCTTGGAACTTCCAAAGACCCAAGACCTACGTCCTTACCTGGAGAATAATCCCTACAAAGACCTGCTTAGGGATTGTGATGCTTTGATTGCAAGATTAGAAAGCACTAAGGATTCCAAAGAGAAAAAAAATAAAAAGACAGACAAGGATGAGATTAAAAAGAAGAAGATGCATTTGAATCCATCCATTCAACTGGTAGAGGGCCTAACAAAGAAACTTAGCAAGCAAGTCGCTGACATTAAGGCCTTAGAAGAACAGAAGGCCCAGATTCAGACGTCCTGCGATCAGATTGCTCCCTTTGTTTCCCTTCACTATGATATTAAAAAAATTATTTCCATGCACTACATTCGCTTCCGGTTTGGACGAATCCCCAAAGAATATTGGACCAGCTTCCAAAAATATGTAGCGGAAGATATTTCTGCAATCTTTGAGGAATGTGCCGTAGATGCGCATTATGTTTGGGGAATCTACTTTGTTCCCCTGGCTGAGAAAGATAAGATTGATGCTATTTATCAGTCCCTGCATTTTGAAAGAATTTTCCTGCCGGATGAATATGAAGGATCCCCGGCTGCTGCCATGTCGGATTTGCAGGAGAAGATGAATCGCTTAGGCCTTGAAATCGAAGAAAAAGAAAGAAATCTACGAGAACTTCTAGAAATGCAGGCAGAAGAACTTTATGGCGCACGGGCCCGGATTGCCACTGCCTCTGATAATTTTTCTTATCGAAAGATGGCCGCAACCACCAAGGAAGAAGATCAGCAAGTCTTTTATATTCTTTGTGGATGGATGACAAAATCCCATGCCTTATCCCTAAAAGAAGAGATGGCAGGAGAAACTGACACGGTGCTTTTAATCGAGGATTCTAGGGATGCCCTTCAAAAGCCTCCTACTAAATTAAAAAATCCAAAAATCTTTCAACCATTTGAATTATATACAAAGATGTATGGTCTTCCGGACTATCGGGAATTTGATCCCACGGTCTTTATTGGAATCACCTACTCCTTGATATTCGGAGCTATGTTTGGAGACTTTGGGCAGGGACTCCTCCTCTTTTTAGGAGGTCTTTTCCTCTATTACAAAAAGAAATCTTCCCTTTGTGGAATCATTGCTTCCTGTGGAATTTTTTCTATGATTTTTGGTCTCCTGTTTGGTTCTGTCTTTGGTTTTGAAGATCTGATTCCTCCCCTTTGGGATCGACCGGCCACCGCTATGACAAAGCTTGCCGGCATAGGATATTTAAATTCCGTTTTTGTAATTTCTATTTTATTTGGAATGCTTATGATGCTAATCACCATGGCATTACATGTAATGATTCAAGTTCGTATGAAGAACAAAACGGATGCACTGTTTGATTCCGCCGGACTTTCTGGCCTTGTCTTTTATGGAGTTTTAGTCCTATTGCTAGTACTGCTACTTTCCGGACATTCCCTGCCGGCCTGTGGAATTTTTATTTTTCTTTTGCTCCTATCCTTTTTGACCATGACTTTTAAGGAACCTTTCAGTGCCTTGTTAGATAAGAAAAAAGAAAATCTCTTTCCAGAAGGAAAAGGCATGTTTGCCGTAATGGCTTTCTTCCATATGTTTGAAGTTTGCCTTTCTTTCTTTTCAAACACCCTTTCCTTTATTCGAATCGGTGCCTTTGCCGTCAGCCATGCAGCCATGATGGAAGTTGTTTTGCAATTTGCAAACTTTGAGGGCTCTTTCGATGGGAATTGGATCGTTCTTATATTAGGAAACCTATTTGTTATGGGGATGGAAGGTCTGATCGTTGGAATTCAAGTACTAAGGTTAGAATACTATGAATTCTTTGGTCATTTCTACCACGGAACGGGACGTCCCTTCCGACCATTTGCAAAAAATGATTTATAATTTGGAGGTATTGTTATGCTTGTAAATATTACACTATTAATCGCCTTGCTTTTAAGCATTGTAGTTCCATTTATCGCCTACGCCTTAAGCTCCCGTAGCAAAAAATCCTTTAAAAGAAGTTTGGCAGGAAACCTTATTGCCTTCTTCCTTACTTTTTTAATTACTACTATTTTTATTTTCAGTAAAAGTGCTATGGCTGCTGGATCCGCATCCGCTTCCGGTCTGGGATTTATCGGTGCCGGCCTGGCGGTAGGTCTCTCTGGCATTGGTGGAGGAATCGCCGTTTCTTCTGCTGCGTCTGCTGCCCTTGGGGCCTTAAGCGAAGACAGTTCTATTCTTGGTAAATCCCTGATTTACGTAGGACTTGCAGAAGGTGTCTGCCTTTACGGTTTGGTAATCGCATTTATGATTTTAAGCCGTTTGGGCTAAGAAAGAAGAATGCCTATGAAAATGTTTTTAATTAGTGACAACGTAGATACCTTAACCGGAATGCGTCTGGGCGGAGTAGAAGGCCTGGTGGTTCATGAACGTCAGGAATTAAAAGAGGCCCTAAATCAGGTCCTACAGGACCCCTCCTATGGAATCCTTTTAATGACCGAGAAGCTTAGCGGACAATTTCCCGACGTAGTGGAAGACCTACGCTTCCACCGTTCTCTTCCTCTTTTGGTTGAGATCCCCGACCGTCACGGTACCGGTCGTAAACCCGATTTCATTACGGATTATGTTAGAGAGGCCATTGGCATCCAGTTATAAGGAGGGAAGACCTGTGAATATTGAAAAAAAACTACAACACTTTATGGATCTTTCTATGCTAACAGCAAACCAGGAACGCTCCAAAGAGGTGAGCCAATATGAAAAGATTGCCCTAGAAAACCTAGAAAGCTATAAGCAGGAAGCCATAAAAAAAGCAGAGCTTGACTTGCGTTCCGGCAAGGAGCGAATTCTTCGGGAATGTCACCGGAATGCTGCTGCCACGGAATCAAAAATAAAAAAGGAGCATTCTCTTTTGCTAGCCTCCCTAAAGGAAGATTTATTTTCTAGGGTTTTAGACTTGTTAGAAGACTATAAATCTACCCAAGCGTATGAAGAACTTTTATATGAACAAATCAAGGAAGCCATTCAAATTGCAGATGGAAAAAAATTAGAAATCTATTTGGACCCTTCCGATCTTCATTCTTGTGACCGGCTTGCCGCTAAAACCGGTCTTCCCATCTATCTTTCTGCAGAAGGATTTTTAGGAGGAATTCAAGCCGTGATTAAGGAGCGGAACCTCTTTATCGATCACTCCTTTCTCTCAGTTTTTCAAGATCAAAAAGCGAAATTTCATTTTAAGGAGGCCGGCTATGGAACAAACAGCAATACTTTACGGAATTAACGGACCGGTTTGTACCATTAAGGGAAGGACTTCTCTTCGCATGGGAGAGATGGTCTATGTAGGAAAAGATTATCTGGTGGGTGAGGTGATTCGTTTAACCTCAAATGAAACCACCATTCAGGTTTATGAAGAGACCAGTGGCTTACGTCCCAAAGATCCGGTATATGGAACCGGAAGCGGGATTTTTGTAACCCTAGCCCCTGGCATTATCAATAATATTTTCGATGGAATTGAACGTCCCCTTTCTTCGATTGCTAAGGATTCCGGCATTTTTATTAAAAGAGGAATTTCGGTAGATTCCTTAGACCAAAAGAAAAAATGGGATACCCATATAACGGTTCAAGTGGGAGATAAAGTTTTTGGTGGCACGGTAATTGCTACCGTGCAAGAAACACCCGCTATCCTTCACAAGGTTATGGTTCCTCCCGGGATTTCCGGAAAGGTCCTATCTGTGGTTCCCGATGGGGCCTATACCATTCATAATCCCTTAGTGATTTTAGAACTGGCGGATGGTTCACCCAAGGAATTATCTATGACCCAGCATTGGCCCATCCGAACCCCAAGACCTTACTTAAAGCGCTATGCTGCCTCTAGGCCTCTGATTACCGGTCAAAGAATCTTAGATACCCTCTTTCCTATAGCGAAAGGCGGTACCGCAGCCATTCCCGGAGGGTTTGGTACGGGAAAAACCATGACCCAGCATCAAATTGCCAAATGGTCCGATGCCGATCTCATTATTTATATTGGTTGTGGAGAACGTGGCAATGAGATGACTCAGGTCTTAGAAGAATTTTCGGAACTTGTGGACCCAAAAACCGGAAATCCCCTGATGGACCGGACGATTTTGATTGCAAATACGTCCAATATGCCGGTGGCTGCCCGTGAAGCATCCATCTATACCGGCCTTTCCCTGGCGGAGTACTACCGGGATATGGGCTATCATGTAGCAATCATGGCAGACTCTACCTCCAGATGGGCGGAAGCCCTAAGGGAGCTTTCCGGACGTTTAGAGGAAATGCCTGCAGAAGAAGGATTTCCTGCCTACTTAGCCAGTAGACTTTCCGGTTTTTATGAACGGGCCGGCTATGTACAAAATTTAAATGGCTCTGACGGGTCCATTACCATTATCGGTGCAGTTTCTCCCCAAGGAGGCGATTTTTCCGAGCCGGTTACCCAAAATACCAAACGTTTTGTCCGGTGTTTTTGGGGCCTGGACAAGTCCTTAGCCTACGCAAGACACTATCCGGCCATCCACTGGCTTTCCTCTTACAGCGAATATATCGGTGATTTAACTGACTGGTATAATAGTCATGTGGGACCTAATTTTATCCAGTGTCGAAACCGAATCATTGGCATTTTAAATCAGGAAAGCTCTTTAATGGAGATTGTAAAATTAATTGGAAGTGACGTGCTTCCGGACGACCAAAAATTAACCCTTGAGATTGCCCGGGTTATTCGACTAGGCTTTCTCCAGCAAAATGCCTTTCACGTAGAGGACACCTGCGTTCCTTTGGAGAAGCAACTGAAGATGATGGAGTTAATTCTCTACCTCTACGACCAGTGCAAGGACTTAATTGACATGGGCATGCCTATGTCCTACCTGAAACAAGAGTCGATTTTTGATGATATCATCGCCATTAAATACGATGTTCCCAATGCCAAACTTTCACTCTTTCGAAAGTACTGGCACCAGGTAGATCATTTTCATGACGAAGTCATTGCTAAAAATGCTTAAAGGAGGTTCCTATGGCAATTGAATATTTAGGACTAAGTGAAATTAATGGACCTCTGATTGCCCTAGATGGGGTAAGAGATGCCGCTTACGATGAAATCGTTGAATTTTCCATTGATCATGGAAAAGACCATAAACTAGGACGAATCATTGAAATTTCCGGGGAACGAGCCGTCATTCAGGTCTTTGAAAAAACGGATAATATGTCTTTGGACAACACCCATACCAGACCTACGGGACATCCCTTAGAGATTCCTCTATCTCTGGAAATCTTAGGGCGAACCTTTAATGGAATCGGCCAACCCATTGATGGCATGGGACCTGTAGCTTCCGATGACTTTCGAGATGTAAACGGACTCCCTTTAAATCCAGTGCAGCGCGAGTACCCAAGAAACTACATCCGTACTGGGATTTCCGCCATCGACGCCTTAACTACCCTGATTCGAGGACAGAAGTTACCAATCTTTTCTGGAAATGGTCTTCCCCATGACAAGTTAGCCGCTCAGATCGTTCGGCAGGCTTCTTTAGCTGATGATTCTCAGGAAGAATTTGCTATTGTCTTTGCCGCCATGGGCGTAAAGTATGATGTGGCTGAGTATTTCCGTAGAACCTTTGAAGAAAGCGGGGTTTCCGACCACGTTTGTATGTTTCTAAATCTGGCAAATGATCCTGTGGTGGAACGTTTGATTACTCCAAAGGTTGCCTTAACCGCTGCAGAATATTTAGCATTTGAAAAGGATATGCATATCCTTGTTATTCTTACAGATATGACTTCCTATGCGGAAGCCCTAAGAGAAGTTTCCTCTTCTAAGGGAGAAATTCCCTCTAGAAAAGGCTATCCCGGATACCTTTACAGTGATTTAGCAACCATTTACGAACGAGCTGGAATTGTTAAAAATGCCAAAGGATCGGTGACTCAGATTCCAATCCTTACCATGCCTAACGATGATATTACCCATCCCATTCCGGATCTTACGGGATATATTACGGAGGGTCAGATTGTACTAGACAGAACCCTCTTTGGTCAGTCTATCTATCCGCCCATCTCCATCCTTCCTTCCCTTTCTCGTTTGATGAAGGATGGCATTGGAGAAGGTTACACCAGAAAGGATCACCAGGGACTTGCCAACCAATTGTTTTCCGCCTATGCCAAGGTACAGGATGCCAGAGCCCTGGCTTCCGTGATTGGAGAAGACGAACTCTCTGCCAATGATAAGAAATATTTATCCTTCGGCAAGGCCTTTGAAGAAAGCTTTATCGGTCAAGGAGAAGAAGAAAATCGTTCCATCATTGAAACTCTGGAGTTAGGATGGAAGCTTTTAACCCTTCTTCCTCGTGAGGAGTTGGACCGAATCGACACTAAGATATTAGAAGAATTTTATCCAGTTACAAATCATTAAGGAGGGAGCCTATGAATCTCAATGCTGTACCCACCAAGGGAAATCTCATTGTAGCTAAGAACTCTTTGAAACTGGCCAGGCAGGGATTTGACCTAATGGATAAAAAAAGAAATATTTTAATTCGAGAAATCATGGAATTAAATGAAGAAGCTAAGGCAATCCAATCGGAGATTGATCAAACCTTCACCCAGGCCTACCGGGCCCTTGAAGAGGCAAATATCCAAATGGGCATTTCCAATGTGGAAGACTATGCGTTTACCATTCCCCTAGAAGACAGTATCAAAATAAAAGTACGCTCCATTATGGGAACGGAAATCCCCTTGGTAGAACATGAATGTAGGGAAGAAACTCCGGATTATTCCTTTGCAGATACTAAAGAATCCTTAGATGAGGCACAAGCCTGTTTTAAAAAGGTAAAAGACTTGGTAATCCGCCTTTCTTCCGTGGAAACTTCTGCCTACCGTTTAGCTATTAATATTAAAAAGACTCAAAAAAGAGCCAATGCCTTAAAAAACATTACCATTCCTAACTACGCTTCTTTAAGCAAGAGCATTGCAGATGCTTTAGAAGAAAAGGATCGCGAGGAATTTACTCGGTTAAAGGTTATTAAGGAACGACTCTACCATTAAAAAATCGCTCAGGCCTATGGGTCTGGGCGATTTTTTAACGGGGACTTACTATCCCTTATGCATCTGCATGATCTATACGGGCTCGCTTCTCTCTTCGCTTCTCACGAATGGCGTCCTGCTTTTTCTTAATCTGCAGAGCACTGATAATTGAAATTGGTTTCGTTACCTTGGTTGCATAAAACATCCCATTCTCACATTTCTTCATTCGAATTACTCCGGAATGAAGTCCATGCTTAGGACAATTGGCAACACTGTAATAGGTCTTGGAATTGTCTGAAAACCATGGCAGGATTGGCTTAAGTTTCTTTCCACACTTCTGACAGGTTAACTCTCTTACCCGAGAATCTTCTGCTGCCTCTTCCTTGGTTCGAAATTTTCTTGAAACATACTTATGACAGTTATCAAAACTTACATAAATCTCTTGGTCCCGATTATTAGGAACATAATAGCAGTCAATGGAAAAATACTGCTTATAAAGATCAAAGTTCATCTTCTGCATGACCGCTAGCGTGTATTTGGCATCATTCACTGCCCGATGAAATTTTTCTCCTTCCTTTAGGTCCAGGTGTTCCACTGCATCAGATAAAGACACCTTGTTGGTTCCCTCAAAATAAGCCAAACTAAAGAGATTTTGCACATCTTCATAAAACAAAGGAAAGGCCAGCCTTCTTTTAATCTTATGAAAATGCATATTTCTCTGTAGTTCTGTCAAATCCATGGAACCCCAGGTACAAAACATCATGTCTTCCCCACACCAATCTAGAAAATCCCTGATTACCTCTGGAAATTCCCGACACTTCTTTAGATCATTCATGGTAATATTGCATATTTCTTTTACTTTATAATGTAACTGCCGGTAAATTCTCGGCCGGATCAACTCGCTGAATGTATCCACAAGTTTCAGTTCTTCGTTGACCTTTACTGCACCAATTTCAATAATCTCAAATGGAATCCTTGGATGATTCTGTCCGTTGGGACTTTGATTCCATTCCAAATCCAATATGATGTAATTCATCTTAGCTCCATTCTATGAATGACCTTCTATATTTTATCATTGATTGGCTCTTTTGTATATCTTTTCTTTTTCATTCATACTACAAACATTTTGTGATTTCACCTACCTATTTATGTTAATTTATGTTACAATAACTGCGTATAAAAAAGATTGGAGTATCACTCATGAAATATATTTGGAAAAAATCCGTGACCCTCTTACTTCTTCTATGTTTAAGCCTTACTTACCGGCCTAGTCTTCTTCCTGTCTATGGAGAGGAACTTGAAAGCACGTCGGAAAGTACAGAAGAGAACACTGAAGAAACCAGCACTTCGATTGCTGAAACAGTCTTAAATACCCAAGATGCCAACTGGCCAGAAGCCCCAAGCATTCAGGGAAAGGCTGCTTGTATCATGGATGCAGAAACCGGAGCTATCCTTTATACCAAGCGTGGCAACAAAAAGATGTATCCAGCAAGCATTACCAAAATTATGACTGCTCTTCTAACCTTAGAACATTGTCAGCTAAAGGAAGAGGTTACCTTTTCCGAGCAGGCTGTGGCCCTTCCTTATGGATCCGCCCATATTGCCATGAAAGTCGGAGAAAGCATTTCCGTAAAGGATTGTCTCTATGGTCTTTTACTTGCCTCTGCTAATGACTGTGCCAACGCTTTAGCTGAGCACATTGCAGGTTCCACCGAAGCATTTGCAGAGATGATGAATGCGAAGGCTTTGGAATTAGGTTGTAGTAATACTCATTTTATGAATGCCAATGGCCTTCATGAAGAAGATCACTATGTAAGTGCAGAGGATATGGCTCTAATTGCCCAAGCTGCCTATAAGAATGAGACCTTCCGTGAAATTGTGGGAACCTCCTCTTATAAGATTGGAAAAACCGAGATGACCGATGAAAAACGTCCTCTCAACAATACCCATAAGATGATGCCATTAATGTCCTATGAGGATTCCCGTGTACTTGGTGGTAAAACCGGTTATACCGATGAAGCTGGTAATACCTTGGTAACCTATGCCAAGTCCAATGGACTAACCCTGATTGTTGTGATTCTTCAAGACAACGGTGGCCACATCTATCCTAATACCAAGGAACTCTTAGACTACGGCTTTGAGAATTTTACTCATGCCGATCCAGCAGAAACAGCAACCACTACCTATCTGTATGATAAGACTATTTTCACTCTTGCTGAGGATGCACAAATCACCATTCCAAAAGGAATCGATGTGTCTAGTCTCACGGCTACTGTTAGTTCAGAAGGAGTGATCACTTATAACTATGGAAGTTATCTGTTGGGCGTCTTACAAGGAAGTTCCTCTGGTAATATTAGCGAAGGAAAGATTTTAACCCAAGAAGAATTAATCAAGAATGGGAAAACCAATGACAAGAGTAAGAAAATCATTCATACTACCTTACAATTCTTTAAGATTCTTTTCATTATTGCCCTTGTCCTAGTTCTTCTCTTTACCCTCTTGTTTATTCGGGCAGCAATTATTCGAAAAAAGAGACGGGAACGTCGTCGTAGAAGATATCAAAGAGATCTAGAGCGTCACCGCCGTCAATCCTAGTACATAAGAAAGGAGTATATATGAACTGGGTAGCACCTATTAAAGATCAGGAAACCTTATTACAATTTGAAAAATCCCTAAGAGAAACAGATGAAAAATATTATATTTTATTTCGCATCGGACTTGGCGCCGGCCTTCAACTTCAGGATATTTTAAAATTGAAGGTAAAGGATGTTGCCGGTAAGAGAGCATTAAAAGTAACCATCGGAAAAAAGAAGATCGTTCGAGAATATATTTTAGATGATGATTTTTATCAGGACTTGTCTAATTTCGTAAAAGATCGTGATCCGAAACAGCCTTTGATTTATGGATATGGACCTAACCGAGGTTCTGTTTCTCGAGAGCAGGTTTATCGTGTTATGAAGCAGGTGGGCGATCAACTGGGAATTCCTAATGTTGGAGCGCAAACCATCCGAAAGACCTTTGCCTGGAATTATTATAAAGAAACAGGAGATATTAATTATTTAACGGAACTTTTTAACCATGCCTCACCTACCATTACCTATCAATTTATTGGAGAAAAGCCTAAATTTAATCTGGTGATGCATAAGCGAAGTGCGAATGAAAACGCTAGATCCCGTTACATGCTTTATTTAAATAACAGTGGTGTGGACCGATTAGATGCTATTGTGAATGTCTTAAATAAGATTCGAGACAATTTCTCAGATTCTTCTCTCCCAGATGATTATTTTGGAATCGTTTCGCAACTGCTAGATGAAATCGAATTACCAATTGAGGAATATAAACAATCCGCCTCCCACTACAGGAATTTATTACACTAGAATTATAAAAAGGTGTTCATTATGAAGAAAAAAAGATTCTTTTTAAATTTATTTATATTTTTAATCTTAAGTATAAGTTTTTGGGTTTTCCAAACTCCTAAGGCACAAGCGGCTAACAAATTAGTGACCTCTATTAAGATTCAAAATGCCCCTAAAAAATTAGTTTTGATCAAAGGAAAAAAATATACTATGAAAGTCAAGGTATCTCCTTCCTCTGAAACTAATCAAAAACTCAACTATAAATCCAGCAATAAAAAGGTCGCCAGCGTTTCAAAGAAAGGTGTGATCAAGGCTAAAAAAGCAGGAAAGACGACCATTACCGTCCAAGCCAAAGATGGCAGCAAGGTAACGACAAAATTAAAGGTAATCGTAGGAACCAGAATAAAGAAGATTACCCTTACCGGCTCTTCCACCTTGTCTGTAGGAAAGACCACTAGGTTAAAGGCTACTATTAGCCCATCTTCCGCTTCCTATCAAAAAATAACCTGGACCTCTAGCGATAAAAATATTGCCACTGTTTCAAGTAGCGGGCTTGTGAAAGGGGTAAGCAATGGTAGCGTTACCATTACCGCATCATCCAATGATGGTTCTAATAAAAAGGTTACCTTCCAATTGAATATTATCACCCTATCAAAATCAGTGACCATCGAAAATGACACGGGAACTTGTTTTATAAAAAAGGGAGAATCCATTACATTAAAAACTACCGTGAAACCAACCACCGTAAGTAATCCTAATGTGATCTGGTCCTCTACCGATCCAAGCATCGCCTCTGTGGATGCCAATGGAAAGGTAACTGGTCATAAGGTAGGTTATGTAACCATCAAGACAACTACAGCAGATGCTAACCACAAAACAGATTCCATTAAGGTATATGTAGCTTCCCTATCTGGTAGGAATAATTTTATTGCCCACCGTGGATACTCATCCATCGCTCCGGAAAATTCTGCAGCGGCTTTTAAATTGGCAGTTTCCAATAATTTTTACGGAGCAGAATGCGATATTCAGCTTACCAAGGATGGTGTCTTTGTGGTAAACCACTATAATAATATGTTTGAAATGTTCGGAGTAAATATAAATATTTCCGATTATACCTACGAGGAAGTTTCAAAATATTCCATGACCGCAGGTTCCAATGTGGACCTCTTTCCAAACCAAAAGATCATTACCCTAGAAGAATATCTTTCCATTATGGCCACATCTTCTACCATTCATCCGGTGATTGAATTAAAGTGTAGCCTCAATAGTACGACGGCTAAGGAATTTTTACAAATTATTTCTAAGTATAATATGAATGACCGAATCATAATTATTTCCTATTCAGCCTATAATTTAAAGCTGATCCATAACCTTTATAATCAGTTAGCTACTACGCCAGATGAAAACATTGATCTTACCTACCAGCCATCTCTTGCTCTCCTTACAGATTCACCAACTGTCAAGTCTCTTTCCTGTGATAATCTGACTCCGGTGGACTGGTGTATCAAGTATGGAATCGAACTAGATTGTGATAAAAACAGCTTAACTGCTGATACGGTCAATAAAATGCATAGTGCAGGCCGACTGGTGATTATCTATACGGTAAATGAGTTCTATGGAGCTTTCCTTTACGAAGCTGCATTTGACGTCGATTTCATTACCAGCAATTACAAATTCTTTTAACACCAAAATGAGCTGAACCCCTATAAGGTTTCAGCTCATTTTTTTACTCTTGAATTGTCAAGTTAAGTGCAACGACGTTGAATAATAAGCCTCATATGGTGTTTTGTATCCAAGGCATTTTCTTGGGCGCTTATTCAGTTCATCGTACATTGCT
>AUXO013000836.1_pt1 | contig 15854 bp, 26 predicted proteins | sample 768731 | NCBI WGS metagenome assembly AUXO01 (sample SAMN02715735, study PRJNA202380) | gut metagenome | biome: sheep rumen | host: Ovis aries | place: New Zealand: Palmerston North
AATGAAAGAGCTTGGGAGGTTAGTCAGAAGGATTATCAGGACTCTATTAATGTAACTCGTGCATTAGAGGCATTAAATATTGTCAATATTACTAAAGAGTATAGAGATAGAGATGATCAGGTAATAGATGATTTCTTAAAGAATAAGTTTTATTCGACGGGAATATTTTCAATCAAGTTAGAAGAATTTTGTAATTTTATGGACCAGTATAAGAATAATTTATACATTACAAGTATTCTTAACTATAAAATATCAGATTTTAGGTTTAGAAATTTCTATTACTTCTTTGGGACTGAAAAGTGTAAAGCATTAAAATTTAGAGAAGGATTACTTACAGAAGAACTTTTAAATAAGTTGAAACAAAATAATACGCTAGATAATCAAGTATTTAAAGTATTCCCTGTTGGAAATAAGTATACACTTAAGTACATAAAAGAGCAACTTGAATTGATATATACTGATTTTAAATTAGCTAAAACTCCTAAAGCATCGGACCTAGAGCAGTGGTTTGAAATAAAAGCCATCCAGTATAGAGAAAATGGTAAAAGGGTTCATGGTTTTGAGATAGTGAAGAAGAAATAAAAAGAGATGGAGAAGAATAAACCTTCTCTTTCTCTTATTTTACTTTTTTAATAATGACATACTAGTAATAAGGGCTAATCCATACAATCCGCTTAAGATACACAGTAATATTGTAGTATCCCATCTCTCTAGAACGAACGATGAGAGTTGATTTCCACTAAGTCCAGCCCAAGCCCAAGCAGATAATGCAAATCCATGAATAGTACTGATTTTTTCCATACCAAATTTAGATTGCAAGAGAGTTGGCAATGTACTGAATCCTCCCCCATAGCCTAAGTTTACGATGCATAAGAGCAATACTGTACCTATTACTGATAATGATGTTCCTCCAATACAAACTAACAGTGATGTTAGGAATATAATTACATATATCCAAATTTTTCTATGTAAGTAATCTGAACAAGTACTATATCCGAATCGTCCTAATGTATTGAATGCCGCTGTAAGGGATGATAGTATTGCAATCCATGTAATACCAACCCCAAGTGCCAGTGTTTTCTCAAAGCTGATTAATGCTAGACCACAAGTAATGTTTAGGTAAAAGATAAACCAGATTCGTAGGTAGGTAGAGTTTGTTATAATATGCCATGATTCTTTCAATGAGAATGGGCTTTGTTTTTCTATCCATCCATTAGGTTTCTTTATTACCCAGGTTGCTATACTCATGAAAATAGCAGAAATTCCAGCCATTAAGAGTAATGTCATTTGCACTCCATGAGCCTGATTACACCATTCAATTAGTGGTGAGAATAGGACTTTACTTAGGCCAAATCCAGAAATTGCTATTCCAGTAGCCAATCCTTTATGTTCTTTAAACCAGAGCATTAGGGTTTTTACAGGGCTGAGGTATCCTATTCCAAGACCTATACCCATAATTGCACCATAGAATAGGAATAACAAAGAAATACTTCCTAATTGTATTGCTAAGATAGTTCCAAGTAAGCCTGTAATGAAACAGAAGGTACTTAGAAGTGAAGCTTTCTTTACATTCCTTTCTACAAATCGTCCACCAAAAGCTGCTGACATTCCAAGGAAGAAAATTGCTAATGAAAAAGCGAATTCTATACTTCCAACAGAACATCCAATAGCCTGTGATATGTCCCCTTTTAATAGAGACCAACAATAAACACTTCCAATACAGGAGTGAATGAAAAGAGCAGGTATTGCTCCATTAATCCATTTATTTTCTTTTATCATACAAATATAAGGTTATGAAAAGAAAAAGGACGCTAATCCTTCTCTTTCAGGGCACGTACATGCTCTTTTTGTTCTTCACTTAGGTCAGTTGGTATTTTTACATCAACTTTAACTATTAAATTTCCATAAGGCGGTAATCCCTTTCCTTTTAATCTTAGTGTTGTTCCAGGCTGTGTCCCTGCTTTAATACTAAGATTTACTTTTCCAGAAAGTGTTTCTATTTCTTTTTCTCCTCCTAGAATAGCAGTAGGAACATCTACTGTTATACTTTTAAGTAGGTCTTGTCCAACTCTTTGAAATCTAGTATCAGGAATCTCTTCAACAAATACTTGAAGGTCCCCAGGCTCTCCTCCTCTTTGTCCAAAATTACCTTTACCTTGAACTACTAAGGCAGTTCCATCCTCAACGCCTGCAGGAATTTGGACATCAACAGTATCTTCTTTTCTTTCCAGTCCAGATCCATTACAGCATGAACAAGGATTTTTAAAGATAGTTCCAGTACCACCACATTTATCACAGATAGTAAAGGATTTCATTATCCCTAGTGGGCCATTACTTATACTAATTTTCTGTCCAGTTCCTTTACAATTTGGGCAAGTCATACTATTAGTACCACCGGTTCCATTGCACTGATGACATCGTACTAATCGTTTAATATTAAATTTCTTAGTTGTTCCAGAATAGATTTCATCCAGAGTAACTTTTACACGTATTCTAAGGTTTGATCCTCTATTAATACGTCCTCCAGTTCCCCCAAAATGAAATCCGCCCATACCCCCAAAAATATCGCCAAAGTTGGAGAAAATATCATCCATATTAAATCCATACCCGCCAGAACCTCCTGAAAACACATTTTCATCCATCCCTCCATTGTCATATTTCTTTCTTTTTTCAGGATCATGTAAGACATCATATGCTTCAGCAGCTTCTTTAAATTTTTCTTCAGCTTCTTTATTTCCTGGATTTCGATCGGGGTGATATTTTATTGCTATTTTTCGGTAGGCTTTTTTAATTTCATCCTCAGTCGCTGTTTTCTCAACTCCAAGTATTTTATAATAATCTTTCATACTTTAATTATTGCACTATTAAATTGGTTAAGTACCTTAGATGGAATATTATTTTCCAATGCCTTTTTTGCTAACCAATACATTAATTTTTCTTTTTGTTCTTTTCTCATCATCACATTAATAAGGCTTTGGAGAAAAGTAGAACCCCAATACGATAGTTGTACTAGGGTTCCGAATATTTATTAAAACATTGAAAGAAGATTGGTAATATCACCAATATCATTTATCTTAATGTTTACTTCATCAAGCTCCTCAGGTAATCCTGTTGTAAAGTTCATTCTTTGTGTTCCTGGGAGAGTATACTCAGTTTTTTGAATATTATATGCTTTTGAATTCTCAACTGTAGTTTTTAATTTAGTTAACCAATACTTTGCCCAATCTGTTTTTCCCGTAGTTGGATCATATGGCTCTTCAAATAGATCTTCTTTAGGTCGTGGACATTCAAAATTAATAGTAGTTTCAATACTATCATCCACGGTATCATTCATTGTATATTCCCAATAAAAATACCCCTTTCCATTTGTTTTAATAGGGTAACTATCATCATTTCCTAATAGATTATCCCATATATTATCAATAAGAGACACTACGTTTTCACATACGGAACCATTTGAAAGTAAAAGTATTTGCTGTTGTACCAGACTATCTCCTTGTATCCAAGCCTGGCCTTTTATTGTTTTTGATTCCATGTAATATAATTAAAAGAAAGTATAACTAGAATTTTAATCATCTAATTATACTTTTGTTTATTTTATTGCTGAATCATTTTTTCAGCTATTTTCATATACGAATAGCAATTATAGTATTCACTTAGTACTTCTGGAGTATGAATAAAACTCATAGGGAAATGTTTTTCAATCTCTGTTCTAATACTTTCTTTATATCGATTAATATAATATGCTATTCCACCACAGAATAAAATTCCATCTAGGTTATCGAGGTAATTACCAAATCTTTCTTCAATAAGATTAAGTACATCAACTAGATATTTCTTAGAGAACTTATCTACCTCTTCTGACAGATCTATTACTCTGCCTCGACGAACAAGGACTTTATCTTCAGAATCAATAATAGTTTGAGCTTCTTTAACTGACACGACTAATCCATATTGTTTATACAAATAATCTTTGAGATTAAATGCAATATTAATTACGCCAGTATTAGCAAGACCAACAGCGGCTGCGGCAGCATTTTGACCAATACAAATAGCTACATCAACGCTATTAAATCCACCATCGACAATTCCGAATGATTCCATCTTAGTTTCATTTCTTTTTGCAATTTCTTTTATATTACTTCCAACTTCTGAATATGCAATCTTAGCACTGAGTCCTTGTGGAAGTATAGAGAAGAAGTTAGTGGAAGGCTCAATACAAAGAGTATTATATAAGTGATCCAATAATTCATCTGCTCTATCCTTAAAAGCAAGGCTTAGACCCAAAACCATTCTATTTACATTTCTTCCTTCTTTATTAAATTTATTAAGAAGATATGAAACATGAATAGGATAAACTTCCATTAGATTTTCAAAGGTTTCCATAGGAAGAAGTAGGTTTCTATCTACTTTAAGAGCAGGGGTAGATATTAGGTAATAATCCAAACCAAGTTGGAATAAACTATCATTATCTAGTGTAAGAGGATCTGGAATTTTTGCAATTGCTGATATATATTTATCAAACTGAAGAACTCCATCCTCTGAATAGTAACAATATTTTACATTACTAAAACCAATATCTACCGATAATATAAATTCTGTATTAATTTTCTTTTTCGCCATAAATCTTTTTATACTCCAAAATTAATTGTTCGTAAATTTCTATAATATTCGTTTCAACTTTATACTTAACTAAGTCATCGTGCAAACTAGTTTCTAGATATCGCATTGGCACGTGTGGAAGTAGCATTGAAAAACCAGAAGTAATCATTCCAACTCCAAAATTGTTAGGAATAACCAAACCAGAATTTCTATCAAAATTCATAACTACCACTAGTTGTACTAATTCTGTATTACTCTTTGTACTTTTATATGCAAAGAATGGTCCAGAACAATCTAGTAAAGAGCTATGAATACTTCCCCAAAGGGCTGATGCAACTTCATCTACATTTTGCCATGCTCCATTAACTATTTGCCATTTTCTTGTTTCTGCTGGACTAATACCATTATCCAACACTTGTTCTACTTTCTCTTCAACAACTTTCTCTTTTTTCTTTTTCGCCTTCATATATTATTATTTTGTTCCTGTATGACCAAATCCACCACCTCTATCACCATCTCTGTTAATTTCATCAACTGTATTAATTCGAGCTTTTTCAACTTTAATTAATACTAATTGAGCAACTCTTTCACCCTCCTCTACGGTCTGTACTTCTTGACTGATATTGTGAAGAATTACTCCAATTTCATCTTTATATGATGAGTCAATGGTTCCAATTCCATTTGCAACTACTAATCCTCTCTTATAAGTAAGTCCACTTCTACTTCTAACTTGTAGTTCATAGTCCTGTGGTATATCGGCATAAATTCCTGTATGAATTAATACTCTTTCCCCAGGCATAAGAGTGATACTAGGTTGTCCTAACCAAGCACGTATATCCATTCCACTTGATCCAGGATCGGCATATGAGGGAACTGGATTTGGTGATTCATTTTTAAAATTTAGTTCAAGCATTTTCTATATTTAAATTTTGTCATTATCCTAAAAATCCAAGAGGTTCCTGAGACAAATCTAATACTTCCAAGGATATTTGGTCCTTTCTTAAACTGTCTCAAGTCAACACCATATATATCAAATCCCCAATTCTCAGGGCTCAAGCAAGTTCTATCTTTTATTAACTCACCAGAACCTATGAGAGATTGGAGTGTAGACATTAGATAATCATAATCTTCTGGAAGGAGGTATGTTGGTTTCTTTAGATCTTCCAATGCTAAACAATAGTATAAAGGAAGACTTAACCGTATAGAATTTGATCCTTGTTCAAAAGATAATTGATTATCATTTTCAATAAAAGATACTACAATAGGACATGGAAATTTAGGATCTAATGTCTTTTCACTAAATGTTACTAGGGAGTTATAGATCTCTAATAAGTCGTTTTGTAGTGTTGTCATTATTAATCTGCGTTAGTTGCACAAAAGATTTTAATACCCATTTGATCTAGGAGGGCATAAATTCGAGTTGTAAGTGAACTAGAAACAGATCCATTGATTTGCTTAACTCGTTCAAGATTAGCTAAGAGTACTGTAAAAGGATTCTTAACACCATTAAACTTAGTTACATCAAATAAACCTGCCTGATCAACAATTTTCTTAAGAACTGATGGAATATCCATGCCTTCATCAGGAATAATCTTGATTGCAGTAGGATAATCATTCTGCATAAAGTTGTAATCAATTACATTCCACTCTACTTGATCATCGCCAATCTGATTTGCATTCTCCTCATCATCAGTTACATTCTGAATCTGAACAGTAAAACCAGCGCGTTGGAGATAATAATTAATACAAGCTAAATCGCGAACAGTCAGTTCAACATCATTGTTAATAAGATTAATTAACTCAGGATTCTTAAGTGAGCTCTCAAACTCTGAAACATTATTCTTCAAGAATCCCTTAACAAAATTCATAATACTTACGCCCATAGCCTCTTTGTCATAACGACTACGAGCAACAAGACGACCTACTGTAGCATTTGCATCTGTCGTCGGAATAAGATATAAATTTACTTCAATCATTTTATTTATTAAATGTTATGTACATTTTCTTGATCTGTTATAGCTAACAGAATTCCCCAAAGTCTTTCCTCTACATTTCCTAGTTCAAATAATCGTCTTTCACTATTTAAGAAATCTCCTGCCTTGATGATTGCTTCGTATAGTTCTGTAAAATCAACATCCTTACCTGCCATGAAGTCCTGTTGAAAATCGAGAAGATATGAATTAAATTCACCATTTCTCATTAGACGCGGATCATATATTTGAAACTCATCAATACCAAAAGATACTCTTAGCATTTCTACTATTTGAGTTATTCTAGCTCTATAACTAAAAATAGCTTTAATGGTATGATAAGTCATCCTAGTTAAATCAGTAAAGTCAGTACTTTTTTCATTTTTAATTAGATGCTGTTTTTCCATTTTCATAGAAACTTTTGAGTACTTGGAAACTAGCCTTCCATACTAATTCTAGATTTCTTTTTTGAAGGTCCGTTGTTAAGTAAGATGCTAAAAGGTCATGATAACCCTGTTCATTTCCACATTCCACAAAAGTCAGCAACTGATCGGTATTAATTGTAGTATTTTCCCACTTAAATCGATCAATAACTAATAGTTTGTTTAAATCAATATCTTTATGAATATCACTCAGACTTTGTATATAAGCTGTCATTCGTCCAATGCGTTCTGTACACATAGGATTTCCACATTTAAGAAGAGATCCATATACATCACTACTTCCTAACTGATAGCCGCAACTACATTTAGGCCATTGATAATCTCCGTTACCTGCCTTATATACATCACCTACCATCGGGATAGTACTATTTGCTAGAATAATTCCAACTTCAGCACCGGGAGTAATATTCTTTGTTATTAGTTTTGAAACAGATCCCGCACTAGGTTTTTTAATTTCAATACCTTTAATTGTTACTGGATCTATAATTACATTTGCTGACCAGGAGTCTTTTCCTTTCGATACTTGATCATTCCACTGAATACTTTTAACAGTTGTAGTAATCTTTGCATCACCACTTCCAGCACCAGGGAATTTAATTGCACCAAGACAGACACCATGTTCGTCATATGCTACCCAACCATCAATTAGAGTAAGGACTGAATTTGTTTGAATTCTATCACTCTCTGTAAAATTTTCAGGCAATGTTTTTAATTCATCTAAGGTCCAAACTTGAGCAGGGGTAAACATGTAATGTCCGTCTAATCGTGACCTAACCTGACTAAAACCTTTAGTGACCATATCTCTATAGTCAACAGTAGTATTTATTTTAGCAGCAGGACTAACAGTGTCATCAATATAATATCGATAACAAACTAGAGTTAACAATTGATTAACTTTATCATCCAAGTATCGGCTATTAATAAGTCCATTTACAGCTTGTCTAGCTCTTTCTGGATTCTCTGTCATCTTACTAAGATCAATAATAGCCTCACATTGAATAGCAACTATACCAGTTGGAATATTCTTAGGAATAAAATCAATAAGTTTTCCTATTTGACTAATTCCATAATCAGTAGTATTAAGATTTCCTACTGTATTAATATTTTTTACTTTTCCCGTCATTGGATCAAAATATATTGCTATACTAGATCCATCATACTTAGGAACCCAATAAAGTTTCTTTCCAATTGATTTTTCAACTTCTGCCATTGCATCAATCATTTTTCCCTCAGCTTTTTTCTTTGGAAATTTAGTGATGTAATAGTTTTTTACTCTAGTTCCAGTAACATAAGTTTTAAATACATAGTCTCTTGCAGAAAAGCCATCTTCCAGAGCAAGTTTTTCTAGTTCATCATACTCTGAATCAAGCATTCCCGTTGGAAGAGAATCTACATAGTATTTTTTACAAGCTTCAATTAATCTACTCCACTTTTGTACGAGTTCTTTTTCTTCCATAGTAATTTATTTATTTTTCACTAATCTTTAAAAGCCAGTTCATAATAATATTCTGTACTTCTTCTTCAAATTTGTTTTGTAGATTACTATAACCATTTCCACTAATGACAGGATCACCAGGTTTAACAGCTACTTTATAATCTTTTTCTAACTCTCCGTCATGTCTAGTTAGAATCTTATATCCTTTTTTCTTTAGAAGTTTGATCATCATTTCTTCAGGCCAAATCATTCCAAATGGCTTAGGACATAGGATAGCAGACATCATGATATCAGAATAAGGACATCCATCCTCCTCTTCTTCATAATCATCATCTATATCCCAACCTTCCTCATCAGGTTCAAATTCGAACTCTTCATCCTCAGGGAGATCGGGATCATTGTTATCGTTATGTTTCATAAGCTTTCTTTTATTAGTTTTATTTTCATTCACGTATAAGGTTATAAAAGTTCATCTTACGCGTTTTATTCATTTAAGAGATATAAGATATATAGAATAATATCAGTACGCGTTATAAATCCTTTTTTATTGAATTTTATAACATCTATAACTTCTTTCAAATCTAAATTTAGATCTGGAAAATAAATATTTCTATATTTTTCATTAGGCCCTAATCCATTTATATCATGCATAAGTCCTTCGCATGTAATTTCATAGTATCTACAATTATCTTTATATGATATAGGAAATCTACCCTTCGGAACTAAGTTATGAAGTATTTCATTCATCTTCTCATTAGTTAACCTTTTAAGCGGTGCATTAACTTGAATCGAAATATAACCACCTTTTTTCTCACCTAATGAACACTTACTTAATTCATTAGGGATAGTAGAAATAAAGTTATCTATGTTGTTCCCTATGAATTTTTTCTCTAACTTGAATAAATCACTATAGTCATCTATAAATCGAGTTGATTCTTCTAACCAAATTACAATATACTTAGCGAATGACAATAATGAACCGTTTTTAGTATATACTATATATCCTTTTACCATATTTACTAAAAATAAAAAGGTGCCTCTACTTTCACAAGCAAAAACACCCACACTCAGTAGAGTATATATTATTCTTCTTTAATCTTATTTTCCGGTTCATCCATAATAATGCAGTCTGTTAGTAAGATCATAGATGCAGTAGAAATACTATTTTCCAATGCAACACGAATAACTTTAGCACTATCTAGAATACCATCATCTAAGAGATTGGCAAAATGTTTCTTTTTCGCATTATAGCCTACATTATCTTTCTTATGCTTAATGCTTTCAAGAATAACATCACCCGAAGTACCACTATTTTCAGCAATCGTTCTCATTACAATAGGAAGACTGGAGAAAACGATACGCGCTCCTTCTACTTCATCACCTTTTAAGCTCTTCCAGAAGGTTTTATCGTGTTCCACCGTTTGAGCGCCTTTAAAGTACACATAACCGCCACCAGGAACAAATCCTTCGGCAATAGCACTTTTTGCAGCTAGAATAGAATCCTCGATAGTTGCCTTTCGATTCATCTTCTCAGCCTCAGTTGCTCCACCAGCTTTTATAATAGCAATACCTCCAGTTAGGTTAGCAAGTCGCTTTTCAAACTTAGACTTATCATAATCACTATTTTTAGGATCTGACATTCGTGCTTTAAGATTAGAAGCTAGATTTTGTAGTTCTTGAGGATCACCCTGACCTTCATAGATAATACAAGAGTCTCTAGAAACAACTACCTTATTAGCACCTCCAAGACTTGCAAGAGTAGCGTCTGCCATTGCAATACCATTCTCAGCACAAATATATGTAGCTCCAGTTGCGACTGCTACATCATTCATAAGATTTTTGCGATTATCACCAAAATCAACACCCTGTACGACACAGCAGCGTAAAGCGCCACGCAATACATTAAGAATAAGTACAGTGTTTACATTATCATCGATACTATCACAAAGAATAAGCATTGGACGTCCACTTCCTTCATTCATAAGAGATTGCATAAGAGGTGCTATTTGATTCACTGATGAAATCTTTTCACTTACTACAAGGACATAAGGATTCTCCATTACACATTCACCAGTTGTAGGATCAGTAATATATTGAGGAGAACTCCAACCTCGATCAAGCTTCATACCTGTTGTAATATCAATTACGGTATCAAGTCCTGATGCAGCATCTGCAGTAAGAAGTCCATCAATTCCAACCTGCTTCATTCCCTGAACAACAAGATCGCCTACTTCTGGGTCGTTGTTAGCAGAAATAGTAGCTACCTTACCAATTTTTTCTAAGTCATTATTAATTGGAGTAGAAGACTTCTTAATATATTCATCCATCCACTTTCCAGCCTTTAGCATACCGGCTTTAAGCTCGTTAACATTAGAACCTGTCTGTACCGCTTTACGACCTTTAAGACATAATTCTTTTGTTAAGAGAGAACAAGTTGAAGTACCATCACCCGCCTGTTCTTCTGTAAGTGAAGCAGCTTTTTTAACAAGCTGAGCACCAATATTCTGGCCGGGATCTGAGAATTGAATAGACTTAGCAACTGTTGCTCCATCTCTTGTAATCTCAGGAAATCCCATATTAATCAAAGCAACGCCCTTACCAGCAGGGCCAATTGTAGTCTTGATAGCATCAACTGTCTTAACTACACCCTCTATAATAGCTTCTTGTGCAGAAGTTCCTTGTTTAATAATTTTTCCTTCCATTTTAATCTTTCTTTGCTAAAATATCTGTAATTGAAATAGTTCTATATTTTTCTCCATCAATTTCAAAGTCTGTACCTGAATTTTTATAAATCAATAAAGTATCACCAGCTTTAATATCAGCTTTGATTTCTTCACCAACACTAATAACATTTACAGTATCATAAACATCATTAGTATCAGGTACAACAAATACACCGACCTTTTCTACAGGTTCAGTGTTCTTTTTAACTTGAGTCAAAATTTTATTTCCAATTGTTGTTATCATATATTTTATTTAAATTAAAATTTAGTTATTTTCATGTATAAAGAATTGAGCTCTTAATTAGCGCATTTTGTAAAAGAAAAGGCTTATTTTTAGCCTAATTCTTCCAAGTTTCTAATTAAAAACTCTTTTAATTCTTCTCTAATCTGAGATTCAGTACTACCTAAGTTAAGTAAGACGTGATCTATATAGAATAAATTTACAGAATCAAATAATTCTATTGTTATCCCTTCATCCTCCGAATCAAAATATCCTGTTATCTTAAGTTTAGGTAATTTATAGATAAATTCAAAATCTTCTAGTAATCCAGTATCATAGTAATCCGGCCTACCCCATTCTAAAAGAATTTCATCCATTGTCCAAATTAATAATAAAGTTTTCTTTGAGGTAGTTTTATAACTAGTTTTCATAAGCAATCTGATAATAATTGAATTATCAATCCCATCTTTTTATTGAAATCAGCACTTGGACTAAGTTCGATTATTACATCAATTCGATTAGCAACATCATTAAGGCAATTCCATTTTACTTGGATACTATCTCTTGCTGCTGAAATTGATAAAAATAAATCCTGTCCATATACTATTTCCGCTACATTATCTCTTTGAGTGATTACTCTTTTAGGGAGCTCTTTAAAAGATTCATCTAAGATGTCTATAATATCATTGATGGATCTATTTGTTTCTTGCTTAATACCATAATATCTTTTTATAAATTCATCTTCACCCATAAAAATACTTAAAATATTTCTTAAAAATTTTCATTAGATCAGATCCAACATCAGGTACGAATTCTTCCCAACCAGAACTCTTTTCAAATCTAAAATGACATCTTCGGTCATCATTTTCAAGCCATACAGTAATCCTATACCATACATATAATTCTGGTTCAAATGTCATTTCAAGAAAATTATCTCTATCTGTAAAATGACTAGGAAGGTCCCATGTATCTACGCAAAATTTGAATACTTCCCCAGAAATAAGATCATATTCTAAAGTCTCTATAGGACTTGAAGAAGTAGTAATATCCTGGTCCCCCATTAAGTGTTGGTCTAACATCTACTCTAAATACTAAGAAATCTGGATTTATTCCCGGAAGCCATATTGTATTTCCATACCTAAACCTAATTCGATCCGGATCTCTAATACTATCCACACCACAACCAATTCCCATGATATAAAATTGATTATTTCCAAGGGCTTTTAACATAAGAGGTGCTTCATCCCCTCTAGTCATTGATTCAACGTATAGATCATAGATAAATATTTCTCTTTGTTCTATTGTATTATAGGGAACTAATGTCATATGATCATTGCCAATTCCAGGAAATCCAAGTTTCATTTCTCTTATTCTATCCTTCATAGCAATTACGATATCTGGCCAGTCGGTTTTATGACCCCTAGCTCTTTCATACTTGATCAATACATTATCGTTTATCATATCTAAATCCTTTGAATATGTATTTATTTCTCTTACAATAATCTACAATATTTTTCCTAAACTCTTTTGTAGTAGTGAAACTATTCTTTTGCATTGTACATGACGTATAATGTTCTTTTCCCCTAATATCTATATAAACATATGGAACATCAATCCAACAAATTGTTCTATCATCAAGTAAAGATTTATAATGTTTTATGATTTTGTAATCTTCACTACTAGTATTTCTTCTATTATTTGTTAGTAATTCAAATAATTTTGTAAATAAGAATACTATAGATAAGAATTCTGGAAGAATCTTAAGATAAGTTGATCTCTCATCAATTCTTTCTTTCCTAGGTTTAACAAGTGATCTAATCATATAATATCTTTTTAAGAAACATTCCTTGTGGTAATTGATCTAAAAGAGTTTCTAGAAGTTTCTCTGAACTAGTTTCCATTGTATCTACATAAGTCGCGGATACAGAAATATTATCCGATCCCAAAATACATCTTTTTTCTTCTATCTTATTAAATCTATTCCTTGTAATACAATATACTAATTTGTCATGTTTCCAACTACGCATACTATATTAAAATTAGATTTAAAACCAAAAAGTTGAAGTCTGCCTATTATCTCTTTATAAATAATCTCTGGATTATTATCTGATATTGGAGTATTAATTTCTATTTTATTTGCCCATTTTTGTCCTTGGTTATTAATAATATCAAATAAAATTATAGCTCGGTTAGTGTTAGCAATAACTTCAGGATGTTTTATTGCATCTTGAATTTTATTAATATTTCTATCCCGTCTCCAAGTATTTTTATAAAACTGATAATAGGGCCGCATCATTTTGATTTGCTAGAACTTCATCCCAATAAACTTCAAGAAGAGTTTTTAGATAATTATATTCAATCCCCCTAGGAATTAATGGATTCCAATGTAAAATGAGATCTTGAATTTTTATTTTATATTTTCTAAATCCCCTAACATACTCCTGAGCTGGAGTTTCTGTTTGTAGTGCTCGTTCTCTTTCTTGACTAATATATTGAACTAATCTTTGACTTAGAGTTATTGTATAATTTTCACTATATGGCCCTTGGTTATGATTTTCTTCAATTAGCTTACCATTATCCCAAGCATGCTTTTTGTGTTCTGTCTCTTTTTGAACATTTTTTTCATACCTCAGACGTTGACGTTCTTTCTTTCTTCTACTACTGGACATTTTTAGGAAATTTTGCTATTGTGTCTCCACACTCATCAGTTTTTATCTTTGGAGATATTAAATTAACTATTTCTTTGAATAATTTTATATCCCCTATATTCGTTTTAGGATCAATCATCGGTATTAATGACTCAAGTTGTTTTCTAAAACTCCTTAAGACATGCATATACTGTTTTCTTGATCTTTCTTCGCCAAGGGATTCATCATATGCCCAATAGTAGGGGATATTTCGAATCTTAGCCTTAGCAAAACGAATTCTTTGAATTATACTTTCATCCATATCAAGTTATATTTTAAGTTCATTCAAAAATAAGGAAAATAAAAGAGGAGAAGAGCATTTTACTCACCTCCCCAAAGTCTTTAGCTAAGTGCTTGTTTAATCAAAAATATAGCTAAAAATGTTGCCAAAATCAATATTACCAAGGCAGTAGGAATCCATAAAGGACTAAGAACCCACCACCAAGACCATGTTATTACATTACATAGTTTTAATACTATAAATGCGATGGTCAAAAGACTACAAAAACCAATGCCACCGCTAGCTTGTTTCCCATTATCCATAATTAATCTAGATGTAATTCATATTTTGCTATATCAAACTCTTTCTTATCTCCAATATGTTTACCAATATCATCAGATATTTTTATACATTTTTCCCAAGGATCTTTATTACTAATTCTACATTTGCTCAACTTCATTACGATATTTGCCGGCTTATATCCTTCGATTCCTGGATCACATGTAATATTAGTTCCAATACCTGCACTAACCTTTATCCGATTTCCAAAATAGTCAACAATTTCTTTATACTTTGGGAAATCTAAGGCATTGCTAAATACCAAGAGTTTTGTTTTTGGATCTATCCCAAACTCACGAAGTCTTTTAATAATTGCATTTCCAAGAGCGAAATTATCACCAGAATCGATACGATATCCTTGAAGCAACAGTGCTTGTTGTCTAGTAAGAGTTCTTAGAAAGGACTTAGTAGTAAATGTGTCTACTAGTGCAGTTCCAAGATTTCCTTGATAAATTTTTATCCAATCCTCTAACATTAAGTAATTAGCTCTCTTATACCCAAATACTGCTGCATGAAATTGTATCCACTCATGAGGATGCGTACCCACAGGGGTCATTTTCAAGTTCATTGCAAAATACATGTTAGAAGTACCTACACAATTAACTGGACATCGTTCTTTAAGATGAGTTACAATTCTTTCAAAAGACAGGGCACTATATCTGCGACGTGTACCGAATTCTGAAAACTTAAGATTAAATTCATTAGAAAAATCTATCTTTTTATCTAAAATATCAATCATGGTTCCAGAATTTGCTATATAGCCTCGATATTTATTTCTTAATTCACTGACAGTTGCTAAGATTGGAATTTCATACCAGGTTACCTTATATAATTTGTCTGTAACTTCAATCTGAAGATGTTTATTTTCATCTAACCAGACATTAATCAGTGATGGTTCAAACTTAAAAGTCTTCAGCCATTCCCAATACGGTTGATCTATATACGTAATGGTCTTTACTGCCCAATTAAACTCTTCATCCCTCAATCTGAGATTACTTAACATCGCAAATTCTATCTTGAGTTGATTTACAAATTCCTCATCATACTCTTCACCATTGCGATCATTAAACTTAAATGTACCTTCTGCTAATGGATATAATTTCCAATATGCAAAACTTGTACTTGCTTTATACAAATCTGTGTCTAAAATACTAAACATCATAACTTTTTATTTTAATTCATAAGTAAGGAATTTCGTCCGTTTATGGGGGGGGG
>AUXO011052798.1_pt1 | contig 15853 bp, 14 predicted proteins | sample 768731 | NCBI WGS metagenome assembly AUXO01 (sample SAMN02715735, study PRJNA202380) | gut metagenome | biome: sheep rumen | host: Ovis aries | place: New Zealand: Palmerston North
TTTATTTCATTAACTAATGGACACATCTTTATAGCTTCTGGACGTGTGCCAAAAACAGTCATTATTTTTTTTAACATTATTATTCTCCAACAAAACAATATTCTTTTATTTTATTTATAATAAGCAAATAAACCTATTAATGCCATCCACATTATTCAACCACACATCTTAAATGCCTCGCCAAATACTAGCATTTAATCCGAAATAATATTCCCTTCTCTATTACTATCACTTGAAATAATAAAAACTCAAACTACAGTAAACAAACTAAGTACTTCACATTCAAAACATTCTTTCTAAAAAGACATATAGTATTAATCAGCGTTCTACCATTCAATTATTAATCAACTAGCTTACATAAAATATGTTCATTTACATTAAGTAATCAAACTATCCTCACATATGTACTAATCATTATTTCATCTCAATTATAATTACTAACCCCAAATATAAATTATGTTTTTTTTTCGACAGATAATATTATCTCACATATTCTATCCACATCATCTAATGCGAGATCAGCATAAATTGGCAAAGTTAATATTCTCTTACTAATATGAAGTGCAACAGGAGTATTTAGCACATCATACTTGCCATGAAATGCTGAAAATGAATTAGTTAATGGATAAAAATACTTCCTTGCTCTTATTCCATTCTCTGCTAATGCTCTAAACACATCTGAACGAGAAGCACCAAATTCTTTTTCTTCGAAAAGCACAGGAAAATATGCAAAATTTGATTTTATCTCTTTTTTTATTACATTAAGTTGTATACCATCAATACCTTCTAAATGTTGTCTATAACGCTCATTAATTCTCTCCCTTTTTTTTATCTCAGTATCTATGTGTCGTAAATTACATAATCCCATTGCAGCACAAAACTCATTCATTTTTGCATTTGCACCAACTGCACTCACCTCTTCCGGACCATGTATTCCAAAATTTTTTAATTCATAAAGAATGTTGCCTATTCGATTATCTTTAAACGATACCGCCCCACCTTCAATTGAATTAAAAACTTTTGTTGCATGAAAAGAAAAACAAGATACATCACCATAATTCCCAATACCTTTTCCTTTATAGGTTTCACCAAATGCATGACAAGCATCATATATTACTTTTAATTCATACTTTGCTGCTATTCTCTCAATTTCCTCTATGTTACAAACATTTCCATAAACATGAACAGGAAGAATCGCACATGTTCGATCAGTAATTAACGATTCTAATTTATTAACATCCAATGTATAAGTTATTGGGTCTATGTCACAAAAAACAGGTTCTAAATTATTTCGTACAATTGCATGCGTAGTAGATGCAAAAGTAAAGGGAGAAGTAATCACTTCCCCCTGAAGGTTTAGTGCTTGCAATGCTAATTCAATCGCCATATGTCCATTAGTAAATAAATCAATATTATCTACACTTAAGTATTGACATAATTCTTTTTGGAACTGTTGATGTTTAGGTCCCATATTAGTAAGCCAATGAGACTCCCACATATCTTTTATTTCATTAACATACTCATCTAATTCTGGCATAGATGAACGCGTAACTAATATATCACTCATAAAACACCTTTCCTTCTAAGAAGCACACCACTCATTTCTCAAAACCGAATAATAATACATGTCTTCAAATCTTCCCTTTTTGAACACAGCATTACGCTTTTTGCCTTCTCTTACAAATCCTACTTTTTCATACAAATGAATGGCACTTTCATTTCGTGAAAGTACCTCCAGTTCTATCCTCTGTAAATTTAAATTATAAAAACCATGTGCCAACATCTTATTAGTAGCATACGTACCAGCACCACACTTTCTAGCTCCTTTTTCACCTATCATAATATGAAATTTAGCTGACTGGTTTATATAATTAATATCAGTGAGGCTAACCACCCCTATAAAACAATCGTCATCATTTAGAATTGCACACCTAACAGTATTAGCTCTAGAATTCATATAATTGTCATACCATACATCATCAACTTCCGAATTAATATACCTAAATGGTGCACCCAATAAATCTATTAGTTCATAATCATTGCGCCATTTATTCAACATACTTATATCATCTCTTTCAAGTTCTCTTAATCTATACATGATAATACCTCCGAAATAATATAATCCATTTCACCAATCCCATATCTTTGATCTACCGGAAGTGGTAAAATGTTATTAGCCATTTTGTATTCAATATCTTCTTTGCTACACATATCAAAAGTATCTGGCCACAATACTGGAACATATAACTTTCTACTATTTAATATTCTGCGTATTGCCTCCCCATCTTCACAAAAAAACGGGTACATATATGCTCCTTCGGGAACATCAATGTCTAACAAATTATACATTCCCAATTTATTATGCAGATAAAAACTGTTCTCATTACGACGTTGTAACACATAATCATAATCAATTCCACGCAAAATGTTTTCAGTTATTTTTGACATTATCTTAATAGGTTCCCTATCAAACAAAGAATTATTATCACTATATTGCTTATAGAATTCCGATGCATTTCTTTCAAAACGCCCCAAAAGATAATTCATTCTTTTAAAAGATTCATCTACTTGAAATTCTTCTAATAAATACTTATCTGTATATAGAATTGCACCATCTGTCACTCCAAAAAACTTCCGACATGTATATATTGTATCTATTCCATATAAAGGCTTTTGAAAATACGCCTGTGTATTATCCACAATCAGTTTAGGGTGGGTTATGGCTATTTGCCTTATTTTATCGTTATTGATTTGCCCGTAATAATTAATAATAACTATCCATTCATCTTTGGGCACTTTCTTTAACATTGGTTCGAAATTATGACCAACAGAATATAAATCTATATCACATTTTTCTCGCAAAAAGGGTTCCATAACAGATTTACACAAAAACTTAGGAAGCCAAACTTTTTTTATTTTCTTTGCCTTTATCAAATAGGAAAAAGCCCTTCTACCACAGTTTAAATGAATACCTTCTTTATGTAACATTTCACCATGATTATATTCAAATTCAATATAACCACCTATCTCTCTATCCATTAATAATCACCTATGTATACTTCAAACTCATTGAAGTTCAATATTTAACCACTGATATTGTTTACTCATAATTTCATTAAGTTCTTTCCTTGAACTAAATTTGAAAAACATATCTCCAAGTGCTGTATTAGCTCCCGAAAAAGGCTTTATATAATCCCCCTCTTTTACGGATAAATCAACTACTTTTTGATATTTTTCTTTTATCACTTCATCAACGTTTACTGCTTTTAAAACACCACTTTGACCTGGTCGTGCGTGAATAACTGTTTCACACCAATATCCCTTACATTGATTTTGCTTAATATCATTAACTTGAAAATTTAATGCACTTTTCACTTCTGCTTCTATTAAATCAACACCGTACGCCATTTCTTGGAGTTCAGCGATTTTACAGCCACCTCCACGAGGTGATACCTCCATAATATATGGTTTTCCATTCGCTACACAAGTCTCTATATTATAAATCCCCGACCTCATTCCCAACAAATCCATCAGTCGTTGTATTTCTTCAGTCAATTCATCTTGATAATTTGTTTTCATAGTAGAAGGCCAAATAATATATGCTGGCGTATATGGATTATCTGCCTCCGGGTCAAATAGTTGATCAGAATACGAAACAAATTTCAGTTGTCCATTTATCGTGAACATATCGGCACTTGAGTGATACCCTTCAAAATCCAAAAATTCTTCTACAATAAATGAGCCATTATGAGATTCTTTTATAGCTATGTCTATACATTTGGATAACTCTTCAGGATTATCAACTCTTGAAACACCTTTGCTGCCCGCCGAATCAGTTGGTTTTACTATTACAGGCCATTTAAAATAATTAATATCAGATAGTGAACTATCCTTATCCACATAGCTTTTTGCCTTTGGACAATTAAACCCATTTTTTATTAAAAATTCACGAAATCTCCCTTTATCTTGCAATATACAAGATGATTCATATGAACACTGAAATGGCAACCCCATTTTTTCAGCTACATATGATGCTGTTACAACACCAGGATCACAAGCAAACGAAACAATTCCGTCGATTTTTCGCTCCATTGCAGCTTCCAAAACTTTCTCTTTCTCAATAATAGACACATCAACATATTCATCTGAAAACATATGTGCAATATTATCTGGTAGGAAATCAGCAGTAATAACATACACTCCCATGTTATGTGCTTTTTTTATTAGTGGCACTACATATCTACTTCCTCCTAAGACCATTAGTTTCTTCATAAATACCTCCATATTTCTTTATTTAATAAAATTTTTACAATAAATGCATGTCTATTATATTCATTTTGAAACATATGTAATGTTACAATCGCAATTTATTATGATAACCATGAATTATTATATAACATTTTTTTAACTACTCTTTATAGTTATTTATAAATTATAATACTCCACAATAATGTTTTAATACAACCTATAAATACTATTATTATTTATTACCATTTCAATAAATACAACTATACTTCATTATATTAATTACGATGTTTTTTTATAATTCTAACAAGCCTTATTACTTTATTTCTATCTCTTCTAAATAACAAAAAAAGAAACACAAGAATCCATGACACTATACAACTAGATTTTATACCACTTTTAATCAAATATTTTTCTGTTAATTTATAATTATCTGTATGAAATTTCAAGTTATCAATTTCCGTAATATCAAAGCTTTCCATTTCATCCAACTCTGACATATCATATATATTTACCATCCTTGATGTTCCCATACCATCATTCCCCAATGTTCTAGCCTTAGGAACTCGTGGCACAATACTATATTTGTTTGTCATATGCATATATATTGTAATCAATGTATCTACCCACTGTAATTCACCATTTTCATCCCAATATAATCCATTATCACTACACAACACACCATTAACATACTGCCTAAAGAATACTCTATTTTTCTTATACAAACCAAAAAATCTAGCAAAAGACAATTCCTCCGGATTCAACAAAACACTTGGACCATTTTTGTACATATCAGTCTTCTTGCTTGTCCAGATTCCAGCCCCATATGCTGCATACGCTTTCATCAACATAACTTTTTCATCACCATATGTATACTTCATTTCATTAGAAGCACAAACAGCAATTATACTATTATTGTCTTTATACTTCATCAAACATGTATTCATATATTCTAGAAAATTTGGTGAAAACTCATTATCCTCTTCTGATACAATCGCCGCATAAAAACTATGAATTACTTTTTCTTCCAAAAATTTATAATTTTCACTTCCCCCCAAATTTTTCTCTTGAACAAATATATTTACTTTTTTTGCATTTCTAAAGTCGTATTCTTTTAACAACGAAAGCACCTGTTTATATCCTTCTTCATATGTCTTTTGGGGTGGATAATCAACCGATATAAAAATTTCCGTTTTTTCTATACCTTTGCATTTCATTAAGGAATCTAACAACCTCTTTAAATACGTAGCTCTACTCAATGTTGTAATTAAAACAGGTACATATTCCATTTATTTATTCCCCCCTATAAACCTATAAACTCTTTTGCATTTTTAATTCTTCTCAAATTCTTTTGAAATACTAATTCACAAACAACAACGTATAACAAATATCCTCCCATTGCCAATACTCCTTTTACAATAAATATGAACCAATTTGAAGGCGAAATGAATTGTAGAATCATATATATTAAAATCGAACCAATTAATCCTTTTATGGTTTCAAAAAAAACAACCTTCATGTATTCAAGTAGCTTTTTTCGATCTTTATAATAATACTTAAATAAAATTTTAACAAATCCAAAAAAATTAAAAACAATCATACATACTATCGAAGAAATAATTACACCATATAATCCTATAATCTTACACAAAACTATATTAATAACAAGGTTCAATAATGCACCATAAATATTTATTCTTCTGGCTTCCCACCATAACCCCATTGCTTCAGTAAACAATTGTGGTATCGATGCAATTCGACTAAACATGAAGAAAAGTGTACACAATATTACAATTCCCATATCCATCATGTTGCTTTCTCCAATCCAAAGCCTTATAAAATCTTGGTATAAAACTATTAATCCAGTCACGCAACCAAATGTCAAAAGCAAATATATATAATTAACAGATTTCTGCAAACTATATATTTCTTCTTTGTTTTTCAACTGTACTTTATTCCCAATTATTGGACGCAAAGTATTGTGAATGATAGCAAAAAATCCTACTGCCGACATCTGTACATAATAATAATTCATGTATTGACCAAGTATAATTAATCCAAAAAAAAATGATATTACTATATTATCAACCGAGTTAAATACTGTCGTACCAATTCGCGCAGCTACTATTCCTTTTACCTTCTCCTTAACGATTTCTTTGTCTTCTTCTTGAATATTTCCATAGCAATAATACTGAGGAAATAGTTTTTTACTATACCATTCAATCAAAATATTGTTTATCACATTACATACAACAATAGCTATTACTATCCAATAGTAATTTTCAGTAATTAACAACATACAAACTTGCATTAGTGTTTGTATAATAATTATTATCGCTTGAATGGACACCTCTACATCATATCGTTGACATGCATTCAATAATACTCTTTTATATGATGACAAGAAATACGATATAACAGTGCTAAATAAATACAGTAAAAATAATATATATACATTTATGTTATCAGGTACATCAGATTTTATGAGAAAATCTAAAAAAGGTGTTACTAATCCTCCTAACAACAAAATTATAAATCCTATCCATCTAAAAACCTTTCTTGAAAAGCCAAGTATTTCTCTAATTCTATTAACATCATTTTTTGCTATTGGTTCATATAAAACATATGCAAATGCAGAACTAAACCCCAGCTCAGTAACACTTAATATCCCCAATATAGATGTAAACAATCCCCCTAGTCCAACATACTCTGTTCCAAGTTTGTATATAATAATGGTTCGTGTTATAAAAGGACACACCATACAAATTATCTGATTAATATAACCAAACAGAATACCACGTTGTGCATTTTTTTTACCGTTCATTCTAATAATCTTCCTTGTAAATATATGTTTCCAATCACTATATTTTCATCTTATAAAATATAATTTTATAAATCATCTAGTATCTTACAAATCAACATTATTGTTTCCTTAGAATCAACTTCATAACAAAGATTTTCATTAAAATATTCTATAATATGTTCCTTACTTTCTAATCCTTTATTCAAAAGTCTATTTATTCCTTGTAATAAATCTTCTGATTCCTTAATCACTACGCCAAGATTCCCCTCTTTTATTATATTATTAATACCTCTATTATTAGTACTTATAACATTCAAACCATTCCCAAGATATTCATAAAACTTCGATGGAGAAGCAAAAAAATGATTAATACTTAATCTGGGTTCATATAGTTGTATTCCCACATCACATCTTTTCATTAATTGAAATAAAACTCTTTTATCAACAGCATCAAAGACTTTACAATTACATCTTCCAGAACATTCCTTACGAATTAAATCCATCTCATTCTTAGTTCCATAACACATTAGAATAAAATTCATTTTATTTTGTAATAAATATGAACTATCAATTATAGCCTTTAGATTTTTATTCAACTGACTACCTCCTGCATATATTGCAGTAGGTAGTTCGTCATTATCAAAATCAAAATACATAGAAACATCTATACTATCCGAAGTTAAATCTATTAAATCATCTTTTGGGAGCGTATTGTTTATTGTGTATACATTCTTGTTTATATTATACTTATTCTTTCTAAAATTTGCCCTTTCTGGCAAACATTCAATTATCATATCCGGATATGATGCATTCTTTCGATAAAAACGCATTTCAAAATTATATACAATTCCAGCAATTTTTGAATAAACTATATCCTTCCCACCATATATTTCTGTATTGTAATGAATAACTTTTATTTTAGGATTAATTCTCTTTAAGAGATAACCTACGAAAAAAAAATCTATATCATTTATTATCACAACCTTATATTTTAAGCCAATAAACAAAAAATATATTCTTACCAAAACAAATCTTAATCCTTTAATTCTTCCAAATGGCAAATCAAAAAAAGAACGTACCATACTTCTATACTTTAAAGGTATATCTTCTGAATTGGTTTTTGCCCATATATCAACTCTATAATCATTTAACGCATAACCAAGATATAGCAAACACGCATATGCATTTTTCACATCATGCCAAGTAAATATAGCTACTTTCGAATTATTATAATTGTTTTTTTTCTTTTTCATTCTTTATTTACCTTTTTATTATCTATAAAGTCGTAGTATTATTAATATAATAATATTCTTTCTTCAAACATCCATTTATATTTTTTTTTGCATGCTTTACACCCAGTTTTATATAATATACTCTTTCTTCTTTGTTCTCCAAGAATAAGAGATGTAATAATGGTCTAACTGTTAATTGCAAATGAAACCTAATTCTATACTTAAGAGGAATATATTTTTTTCTCAATAAATATATACAGTCTCTTGTGCTATAGTATTCTCGAAATGGTTTACCTATATCTAGTGTAATAAAACCAATCTTTTTACTTCCATCACCCACTTTATGAGTAAGCATACTTTTTTTAGTCATAACAACTATATTATTCTTCATCTTCATCTTCCAACATATATCCCAATCAGCCATATCAAGAAAAACATCTTCACTCCAGTACCCAACTTCTTTAATCTTATTATACCGAGAGACCATAGAAGATGTCATAATACAATCAACAGCAATACTATTATTGGAAATTCTTTTATAAAGTCGTGGCATACGAACACAATTATGACTGAGATCATAATAAACAGGTCCTATGCACCCAATTTTTACTCCTCTTCTTTCAAAATATTTGTACTCATCAACTAGTTTTTTCAAATGACCCTTCTCTATAACAGAATCTTGATCAAAAAACGCCACAAAATCATTACTCTTCCATTTATAAAAATCCGAAGTTGATAATACTTTATTAAATGCCTTTGAAAGCCCTAGATTCTCAAAATTTGGACAATAAAACATATTATCAGGCATTCCTACATTTTTTAATACTTCAATATTACTTTTATCACTATTATCAATCAATATCGTATATGTAGATTGCTGTGCAATTTTTTTTACATTATAGAAGTGTTCTACAGATGGATTATACAAAGTAATTAATGATATCAAATTATCCATAATTGTACATTCTCCTTGTCATTATCTTTTTTCCAATTTCACAATCCTTTTTTAAAAACTCCGAACAGTTTACAAGAAGAGTTATAACAATCATTTCTGTAGTATCAAAGCAATATGGATTCCAAAAAGTATAAATTAAATATATCAAAAAAAGAACAAACTCATTTTTACCGATATTCTTTATTGGTATAATGACCAACAAATAAAACAAACAAATTCCAACTAATCCTATCTGATTAAATATGTATAACGTCTGCAATTCAAAATAATTATTTGCTGCGTAGTTACGCCACATCCCAGAATAATAAATCTCATATCCCAAACCATTTCCAACTATAATATTGTTATCCAACAAAATCTTTGCCTGTTCTATACGAATAGCATTCGAAAAGCCTGACTTCAATTCCAATATATAAATAGCATAAACAATAAATAATATGCTCCCAAAAACCAAGGCTAATAACGAAACAAATCTACAAGATAATGAATTTCCACGTTTAGTTACATTATTATAAAGACGATACGCACAAAACAAAATAATAGCTAAAACAAAAGCAGCATTTCCTGCTGATATAACACCTAATAATAAGACAAAATTGATAACATTAGTAAGTATTTTTTTTCTTCCATATGTTACATTTATAATAAATGCCATTGGTAAAATACCATTACCTTGTACCTGTACCTTAGGCATATGCGTATAAGGATTAGTATATATATCACCATAATTATTAATTGCTGCCCACTCTCTAAATTCAAGTGGATTTCCTGAATAAATCATATGAATTGCAAACCATAATAACAAAATACTTTTTAAAAAAGCAAGCACAACAAAAATAATATACTCTATTCTGAAATTCTCAGCTTTTACAACAGAAAAAAGTGGCGTTACTGATAGTATCAGTAAAAAGCGAATAATCCTAGCCACCTCGACTCCCGAAAACAAGGATACTATCACCATTGTAAGAAGATAACAAATATACACAGCATACCATGTATACCAATCACGATTTATATATAATCTTCTTTTATAACATATCATTCCAATTAAATATACTGCTAATCCTGGAACTATAAAAATGGACAAACCACTAAAAGGAAACTGAAAAAAATAGGAAAAAATAGAAATTGTCCATGATATTACCATAACCAATTGTATTAATGAGAATCTATGCTTATTCAAAATATCCATTTATTCTATCCTTCTTTATAATCTACTTTACCTAATTATTTTTTTGAAAAGACTTTATTTTATCTAAAAACAGATTAAATAAATTTTTTTCTTTTAAATGTTTCTTTACTACTTGATTAAAACCCATTGTTTTTAGATCTTCAAAAAAAGATTCACTCTCTTCATTGTAATTTACTGAAGTATAGAAGCGCGGATTCCCTTTACAAATAGAATTATAATTCACCATATCACACTGCACTTTGTCCTTTGTTTTATCAAATAGCTTTTTACCCTTAGTAGAATTTACAATAACAATTGACGTCCCCTTATCATCATCTACATCAGAACTTAATCCCCAATAATCTCCCAATATAATATCAGAAACCCTAACTCTATCCTTATACTGGCAATATGAACAACTTTCTCTTAAAAATAAATTGCCTTGAAGATATCCTTTCATAAAATAATTATCATTCTTATTTAAAACTATATTTTGACCATTACAAAAATCTATTCTAGTACAAAAAGGAGACTTTCTCCAACCATCTCTCTTATATTTAAACCAAACCCTATTAATCTTAGAAGAATACTTTTTCTCTAAATCTTCCAACCATCTCATATAAGCCATTGGTGAATTAACTCCAAGACAAATAAACTCGATTGTAACCAACAATTCATAATCTTTTCCAAGAAATTGATATAATCCTGCTACTTGACAAGGCGCTCCCACAAATAAAACTTTTTTCCCTTGACGAAGAAGATCCTTTATTATCTTAAAACTATTATTAATTCTACTTTGAACATACTTTGATTGTCTTAACTTAGCTATTTGTTCTTTTTTATCAATACCCATATGACAAACTATATTATTCTCATCATAAGATGCTCCAAATACAATATAATCATTTTCAATAGCAATTGTTCCTAATTCAGTAAACAATCCACCAGATGTACTCATAAAACGTATTTTTTCATTCCTTGAAAACGCAGAATAAGCAATCGGAGAAAAATCTTTTCTTTTCTCTCGTATAAATAGAGTATTGTCATGAAAAGATGGACAAGATTTAACACACAAACCACAATCTTTGCATTTGTTTTGGTTTATTTCAGGAAAATAGAATCCTGAAATCTCATCTAATGTCATGCTTAATGCATTATAAGGACATGCGTTTATACACGCTTCACAACCTGTACATTCTTTTTTTTCCAACCATGTTTTCATTTATATACTCCATTGAATATTTTCTTTTATAACACATGCCGGATTTCCTACTGCAATCGAATTGGGTGCAATATTTTTTGTAACAACTGAACCCGCACCGATAATAGCACCCTTTCCAATAGTAACTCCTGGTAATACAGTTACTCGAGTACCAATCCAAACATTATCTTCTATTATTACAGGAGATGAAAAAGACTTCCCATTGATTTTATGAAAGTTAGAATCCATTACAGTAAAATCTGTTCCTATAGCACACCCATCACCAATTATCATTTTCTGATTTACTCTTATTTTACACCCACTATTAATAAATGAATCTCCTACATAAAGTCTTGCATTATCAAATAATTGAATATCAGAATCAAAGAATAATCGAGTATCACCTGTACAGACCAATTGCGAGTTTTTTCCTAATCGAAGCAAAGAAGTCCTTCCATTTCTACCATGCGAATTAAATCCAAGTCTAAGTTTTCCGTTAATATTAATACAAGCATTACTCATAAACACAGACTTAACTGGGGCATCAATAAAAATTCTTCCTTGACCTTTTATTCTTTTTATATGAATAAACCTATATAAATATCCTTTAACCAACTGAGCTACTAATAACATCATATTCTATTTCCTCATCTTATAACTTAGTAAAATCACAATTATCTGCATCATATCGCAAACGTGAATTTATATTAGATGAAAGAATTGCTTTCACCTCTTTTTCACTTAACTCAAAATCAAAGATTTTTACATTATCAACTAGATGATTTTTTTTTGACGTATTAATTACAGGAATATTCCCCAACTGATAATGCCATCTGAGTATTACTTGTGCCATACTTTTTTTATGTTTCTCTGCGATAGTTTTTACGCAAGAAATGTTTAATCTATTATCCATTCTTCCAGTAGGTGTATAAGCCATTATCTGGATATTATTCTTTTTACAATACTCTCTTAACAAATCTTGCGTAAAAAGTGGATGACATTCAATTTGATTCACCATTGGCTGAATCGAACAAGTTTCAAGAATATCTTCAAGATGATGAATATTACAATTTGCAACTCCAATTGCATTAACTCTTTTTTCTTTATATAATGACTCGAGTACTTTCCACGACTTTAGGAAATAATCTGTTACAGGCCAATGTAATAACAAAAGATCAATATAATCAGTATTAAGCTGTTCTAACATTTTATAAAAACACTCTCTGACTGTATCATTATACTGAGCCTTGTTTGAAATCTTTGAACAAATAAAAAACCTATTTCTCTGTTTTTTTATAACCCTACCTATATGCCATTGACTTTTATCATAAGAATCAGAAGTATCAATAAGTGACACACCTATATCTAAAAGTTGTGACAATAATTGAATTTCAAGTAAATCTCTTTTTGCATCTTTTAATTTTTGTCTCTTTGAAGGAAAATTGACAACCCCCGTTCCATATCCTAAACAAGGCATCTCTATACCATTAGATAATAATATTGTATTCATATAAGTCCCCCTGCTATTGCTTTATTTTTATCTATTTTCAAAACAATACTCATTACAACTATTTATTATTCTTAATTATTAACTACATCAGAACAATATACTATTATTAATATTTTTCACTAATTTGTTTAGATTTTTTTAACATTTCAACATTTTCTTTATATTCTTTTGCTATTCTATCATTTCGTAATTCCAACGTATCTACAATATAATCTCGATTCTTTATCATCGCCAAAACTTTCTCAAGTAGTACGCCCTTCAAATCTTCTAATCTTATGCACCATTCGTTATTACCATAAACATACTCACACATACCAACACTTTTTTTACTATATGATATAAAAATCGTAGGGACATTCTCTTCTATTGCGTTAATCGCACAATGCATTCGAGCAGCAACTACAATATGACACTTTCTTATATATTTCTTAATTCCCAAAAAACCTTTACTAACATCAGCGAGATACACAGATTTTGAATTAGACATTAGATTTTTAATATCATTTAAAAACAATAAATCATTATCTGAATCATCCGTTGATAATACATGTGGTAACAACATAATAGGCATCTTTGTTTGTGTATGAATCTCATCAATAATATTAGCCAATTGTTTTAATACTCTTTTATCATAATAACCATATATTTCTTTAAATGATAAAGGCGAAAAATTAATACCAATATATTCTGCATTTTTTTTATTGCTCTTTTTTTCTCTTAATTGAAATGCAGGATCCGGAACGCAAAGAGCATTTCCTATTCCAACTTTATTTAAAAACAACAATGATTCCTTTTCTCTACAAATAATAGCTTGGTACTTTCTCATTGCATTAACATAATACTCTACAGCTTTTTTATACTCCCCCCAAGGTCCTACTGACGCTCCGTAAACGATAACATCCTTACCATTTTTTATAACTTTATCGCAAAAATCTATTAGTGAATTATAGTATTCATACTTAGATTGATTTCTTATGACTTGCGGAATAGTATATATATCCCCCCCTATAGATAAAATAACATCAACTTGTGAAATTATTCTATTATAATCAAATAACAAAATTCGCTTATTAACTCTCATAATTCTTAATACTTTATTAACTACACGCTTTAATGTAGAATTGTTCTTATTAACATTAATAATTTCAATATCCAAATCCGAAAGATGTTCAACATCATACTCATAGCTAAATGAAAAATATTTGATTTCTGGTTCTATAAACAAATCATTAATAAACTCATACGCTCCTCTTACGATTGCCTCGCATCCAAAATTATATACGCCACCAATACCAAACAGCCCTATTCTCAATCCTCTTTTTGACATTTATACTCCACCCTACTATCTTTTATTGAGCATATACTTTCTTATACAACCTATATAAACAATAAAACCAAATGAACCTCTGAAAGAAATGCCCGAAAATTTTATTACAAACATACTCGAAATATGCAAATACACTCAACACTATTTAATCCGTTATTTTCTAGCTAAGCATTTAAAAGCAATTGCCCTAATTTTATTAGGCAATAAAACATGTATCAAAAATCTCATAGACAATGTACTTAAATAGTCAATTCTATTTGTCAACTTGTTTTTTTGCTTAAACTCCTCTAGTTTTTTCAATGATAAATAATATTTATATCCTCCACGTCTTTTATACATATCAGTACCTGTTCTTGCATAAACGAGAATTTCAGGTAAATTGGCAAAAATATATCCACGTACCATCATTCTACACCAAAGATAATAGTCTTCGGCTAAATACATCTCTATATAATTGCCAGCATCAATTACATCTTGCTTTTTAAACATTACAGTCATATGACTAAATGCATTCCTTTTTTTCATAAAACGAACAATATCACTATGTTCTAGTGGCACTTCTCTTTTACTTACAACATTGTTTTTGTTACCAATAAATTCAAAAATCTGGCCACCACAAACGGATACTTCCGGATGTTCTTCCATATATTTAACTTGAAGTTCAAATCTATTAGATTTAGCGATGTCATCTGTGTCCATTCTAGCAATATAATCATATTTAGCCTTTATAACACCTAGTTTTAATGCATTACCCAAACCATGATTTGTTTTCATTGGATAATAAGAAAACAAATCCCTATATTCACCAGAGAGATATCCATCAATGATTTTTTGTAGCTTTTTAGGTACTGGACCATCTCTCATTAGAATTATTTCATTTGGCATTAACGTTTGGTTCAAAACACTATCCACTGCTTGAGCAAAATACTCAGGTTTTTCATTTTTATATACACTCATCAATACCGAGAACTGCATTATTTTAGAATCCCCTCAACTTTCTCATCGCTCTTCATCGCCGTTTCCTGTCCCTCACTTACACCTTCAGTGCTATCTTTAAGGAACAGTATTCCAACTGTTGCAAACATAAGTCTTAAATCTGTTAACACATTCATATCTTTAATATAAAGAAGATCAAATTCAAGTTTTTGATATGGATCCGTATTATACTTTCCATATACCTGAGCATAGCCTGTTAGACCTGCCTTAACTTGTAATCTCAGCTGAAAGTCAGGCATTTTCTCATAGTATTGTTTCGCTATTTCCGGCCTCTCTGGTCTTGGGCCTACCACCGACATGTCACCAACTAGGATGTTAAACAGCTGGGGGATTTCATCAATTCTACACTTTCTCACAAACCTTCCAATTGGTGTTATGCGATCATCCTTATCACCAGTACTAAGTCTGGCAAC
>AUXO011121808.1_pt1 | contig 15850 bp, 12 predicted proteins | sample 768731 | NCBI WGS metagenome assembly AUXO01 (sample SAMN02715735, study PRJNA202380) | gut metagenome | biome: sheep rumen | host: Ovis aries | place: New Zealand: Palmerston North
GTGATAATCATTCCGTCGAAATTCTCATTGCGCATTTCTTCGAAACTGCGGTAGAACATCAACATGTGCTCTATAGGAGTATTCTTGGGAGTATGACTCCTGAGTTTCATGAAATTAATATCCAACTGTAGCGGTGTGTTGGAAAGCAGACGTATGAGGTCGGTCTCGGTGGTTATCTTCAAGGGCATCAAATTGAGTATAACAATCTTCAGAGGACGTATGTCCTGAGTATGTGCGCGGGTATCGTCCATGACAAAGATATTCTCGCGCTTAAGCAATTCTATTGCCGGGAGTTTATCGGGTAATCTTAATGGCACTGTAAGAAAAATAAATTGTTTAAAATCGAAGACATACTAATCTTCTTGTTTATGAACTCTCAAGACGCATACTGACACATTATCGTAACCGCCTGCATCGATAGCTGCCTGGCACAACTCGCTCGCATTGGCTCCACTGAGCAAGAGCTTACGAATCTCCGTGTCCGGAACCATGTCGTTGAGACCGTCGGAACACAGAATCAGTACATCTCCATCCTCGACATCATCGGTGAACTCCTTGAAATCAATATATGAGTTCTTACAGCCAGCACCGATACAATTTGTTATGACGTTTGAATGCTTTGTTGCACCTGTCATATTGTTCAGCGAATGATCTATGGAAATCTGCTCAAGAAATGAGCCACGAAGACGATAGAAACGACTATCGCCACAATTCATCCAGAAGATATGTCCGCCATAATACAATATACCTACCAGAGTTGTTCCCATATTCTCCAACTTGGGATTTTCCCTGCCTTTGGATTTGATAATCTGGTTAATACTGCTAAGCCATTCGAACAGATATTCCGTGAGCTGGTTTATCTCGAGGTTAGGAGGCAGATCGTTGATGAAAAAGTTAAGATTGGACAATGTATCTTCGCTCGCCACCTCGCCAGCGTTGTGTCCGCCCATGCCATCTGCCAATGCGAAAAGAAGACGGTCGGCACCTTGAGTACTGGCTGAAGTGCTGAAGGTGTCGCTCCTTATAAATTCACTCCGGACAAGAATCATGTCTTCATTGTTGCTGCGTATGCAGCCGACTCTGCTCGTTGCCGAAATATCAAAATCAATCATTATGTTTATCCTATGCTTATTGTTTTTTAATATATTGAAACCTCAAGTACAACGTTGGCAATATTGATGATGTCACCGTTGTTTATCGACATCGGCACATCGGGCTGTAGCTGACGGTTGTTCAGTTTCGTGCCATTCGAAGAATGCTTGTCGGTGATACACCAACCGCTCGCCGTGGAATAAGTCAGCTGGGCATGCACTCCTGAGACATAGCCATACTGGGAAAACATCTCGTGATATGGTCCCTGACGTCTTCCGATGATTGCCCCGTCGATGCCATTGAGATGGATATTAAGACTGTCGTTTCGCAGGGTCAGCTGCGGAATACCCGACGTGCGTATCGGTATTGACGACCGCACGGAGCCAGTCACATGACCAAAGTTCTGCGACATGAAATTCGACACCGACGAACTCTGATTCTGAGCACGGTTCTTCATCAGGTCGTCGTAGTTCATCATAAGGCTTCCGCACGAAATGCAGCGGCGTCCCATACCGGGTCTGCCACACTGTACACAATAGAGCAAAGCCTGTCCGCACTGGTCACAGTAACGTGAGTCGTCGTCTATTTCTTCCTTACAATTTGGACATATAATCATATCTTTGTTCGTTTCTTTATTAGTTGACATCCCTGATGTCGTCAGGAGTGATAAGCTGGTATGTCTCAGGAGTAATCTGATCCTGCGGCATCTGTGATACTCGTTCTGATAGCTTCTGTATAGTCTCGTCAAGCAGATTACGCATGGCACGTGCATTGCCGAAACCCTGAGACTTGTTCATGGTCATCTTGACAATGAGGCCCATGAGTTTGAACTCTGCCTCCATGGAAAGCTTATAGCTGTCTTTTTCTGCCATCTTCTTGAAAATCATCAGTAGCTCATCCTCGTTGTAGTCATCAATCTGGAGCTTATGAGTGAAGCGGCTTGCAAGTCCTGGATTGACCTGAAGGAATTCCTCCATCTCGTCTCTATAGCCAGCAGCAATCACCACAAACTTCCCACGGTCGTCCTCCATACGCTTCATCAGGGTTTCGATAGCCTCCTTACCGTATTGGTCGTTATCTCCATTGAGAGTATAAGCTTCGTCGATAAAGAGTATTCCACCCATGGCCTTGTCGCACATTGAGTTGACAATCTTCGGAGTTTCGCCCATATACTTGCCTACAAGCGTAGCCCGGCTTGCCTCGATAACATTGCTTGTGGGAAGAATGTCAAGACTCTGAAGCACCTCACCCATCTTGCGTGCAATAGAAGTCTTTCCCGTTCCGGGATTTCCCGTCAGGATAAAGTTCATTGCCATCTGCTGAACCTTACCCACACCCATGGCAGAGCGCTGTTTCATGAACATGTTCTGAACGGCAAGACGGCGTATGTAGTTCTTGACGTTACGCATACCGATGAACTCTTCAAGCTCATTGAGGACATCGTCGAGCGGACGTTTCTTCTCGTTTTCTGAACCAGGCAGGTCGGCCTGGGTTATGCGATACATGTCTTCCTCCTTAAAGGCTGCATTGTTGATTTCTGCCACGAGGCGCTGGCTTTGTTTCTCAACAGTCTGGTCAAAGATACGACGGGCTTCGCGGGCATTTCCGAAATTCTTGTCGCGGCGAAGATAGAGTTGCTCGAACTGCCGGTGAATGGCATCGCGTGTAGCATCATCAACGGTAAACTTCTTTGCAGTTGCAAGATTAAGGAATATCTGTGTAAGCTGATCAGGAGTATAGTCGTCGAAGTGTATAGTCTGTGAGAAACGGCTCTTCAGTCCAGGATTGGAATCAATGAAATCGTGCATCTGGTTCGTGTAACCCGCAACGATACAGATAAACTTTCCACGGTCGTCTTCCATGCGCTTCAGAAGAGTGTCGATAGCCTCGCTCCCGAAAGAGTCCTGGTCGTTCGACTTCAGTGTATAGGCTTCGTCGATGAATAGTACGCCGCCTATAGCTTGGTCGATGAGCTGGTTGGTCTTGATGGCTGTCTGACCACTGTAGCCTGCCACAAGCTTACTGCGGTCGGCCTCTACCAGCTGACCTCTCGACAATATTCCGAGTGTACGGAAAATATCAGCCATGATACGTGCCACGGTGGTCTTTCCCGTTCCGGGATTTCCTGTGAACACATAATGCTTGCCTTGGAACGTGTTTGTCTCTCCACGACGTATCTGAAGGTTCAGGAATGCCGAGAGGTTGCTTATCTCTTTCTTGACGGATTCAAGACCGACAAGGCCCTGCAGCATTGCGAGACACTCTGTGTAGTCAACGGCCTTCGGTGCCTCGTATGGTATGTCTTCCTCTACGATGGTCATCAGCTGCTCGTCTGACATGTTCATGAGTTTGTGCTTCTCAAGACGCTGTGCCTGACGCTTACATATTGAGTCGAAGAGTTGGCGCATGGTACGTCCGTTGGCAAAGTCTCTGTCACGGCTCTGATACATCTCGCCAATCATCTTCTTTGTAATGGCTATGGCAGCATCATCGAACACATACTTCTTGTCTTTTGCAAACGACAGCAATATCTGTAACAATTCGTCAGGGCTATAGTCATCGATATTGAGGAAATAGTTGAAACGGCTGCGGAATCCCACGTTGATTCGGAACAGATTCTCCATCTCCATTCGATAACCTGCCGCAATAACCACAAACTTACCCCGGTCGTCTTCCATGCGCTTCATCAGGGTTTCGAGAGCCTGCGCTCCCTGGCTGTCGCGCTCGCCGCTCTGACTCAGGGGAGCAAGGGTGTATGCCTCGTCAACAAACAATATGCCTCCCATCGCTTTATCGCATAACTGGTTCACCACCTTGGGAGTTTCGCCCTGATACTGGCTGACCATCTTTGAACGGTCAACTTCAACCACATGTCCGCTGTCGAGATAGCCGATAGCTGCAAGTATCTCACCGAGCTTGCGTGCCATAGTGGTCTTTCCCGTCCCGGGATTGCCCGTAAGCACAATATGCATTGACATCTTTTCCTGCTCTCCAAGACCGCGCTCGGCACGCTCCTGGGCATTTTTCACGGCGTATGCAATCTCTCGAACGGCAGCCTTCACCTCGTTCATGCCGATATACTTGTCCATGTCGCCAAGAATATCCTCAAGCGTGCGCTCCTCAGGCACGTATCCGCGAATGTCGATGTCTTCTATCTGAGTGGCTGCGCTTCCGCGACTGATGAAGTTGGTGAAGATGTCCTCAGCCACATTTACTGCCACATGAGCATATCCAAACGTGTCGTCCTTTATTTTCAGCTGATACTTGAAGTAGCGCTGCAACTTTATTTCCGCAGCCTGCGAATAGTCGGTAAGTCCGTATTTGACACGCAGAGTCTGACGACATATCTGACACAATTCCAAGAACGACGGTATAGGCAGACGGAACGTATATTTGAAACGGTTTGCAACCGCAGGGTTACATGCAAGGAAGTCGTCGAGCCCCTTGGGCAGTCCTGAGATTATTACTATTGGGTCGTCTTCCCACTTATCCATCTCGACAAAGAGTTTGTCGAGAGGATTAACCTGATTGGAATAGCGGTCGGGTAAAAGTTTCTGGACGTTGTCAAAAAACAGGATACCGCCGCGTGCCTTTTTTATATTGTCGTCCCAATTATCGACAAAACGCTGATAGTCAACGGCATCGACTATAGTGAGTTTCGATTTTTCTATAATATGGTTCTGCAGGAAATATTCGCTGATTACCTCTGCCAACTGAGTCTTTCCCGTTCCTGTCTCACCTATTATTATAGAATTGACGCTGATGCGAACCTTTGCCATATCCTGGCGCGAGCGCAGGAACTTGTATGTGTCAACTACCGTCTTGAGCTGTTGTTTGACCTCTTCGAGACCAATCATCTTGTCAAGAACGTCAGTCTGGGCTATAGGTTGTCCACACCATTTGCAAAACTTTGCTATCGGGCGGTTTTCATTATGACAATGCTCACACTGCATACAGTAACGCTTTCATTAATTTTTAATTGTTTTCCAACTCAATTCCGTTGGCAGCATCGTTTGTTGCTCCCACTATCGGAGTGTCGAGAACATCATCATTGTCATCGTCCACGGGCTGCTTGATGAACGTCGGGTTGGGCTTGTTCATATACGACGGACTGTAAAGCACAAGCTCGCCTATAAGCAGCAAGGCCATCAGGCTCCACAGGACATAGTGCACTATGCTTTCGCCCGATGCCGAACGCATCTGGTTCTTCACGTCGTCCAGTACACCGAACTTAGATCCCTTGAAATGGTATGACTTCTGCCTGAAAGTATAATAGAGCGGTTCGAGCAGCGCCGATTTCACATCATCGCTATCCATAACCTCGGCGAAGAGTTTCTTGTCGGCCTTATGTTCGCTGCCACGGTTATAGTCGGTGAAGTAGCAAACAGCAGTATAGACAAGCGTAAGCAGAACAATCAGTGGAACAAGCATTCCCGGATGACTTCCCATAACATACTTTATCAGCAAAATAGCAACTATAGATGTGGCGGCACCTATGCCTCCGAAAAGGCACGACAGTACGAATCCGTAGCCCTTCATGAATTCCCTTACGGCAAGAATGATGGCAGAAACTCCGCCAACAGGCACCCCCACCGTCCAGAAGAGATTCTCACGGAATACCGCTTTATCGCCTACTCCGGCATATACCAGCAATCCAAGCCATACGGCCACCAACGAGTAGAACAATGCGAACCACGTACGTTCTTTCGCTTTTGCTGATGTATATATATTCCGCACCTCTGCCACTTTCTGTGCCGTCTCTTTCTTGGCATTCTCAAAACGCTTGTAGAAAGGCTGCTGCATATCGATTTCACCCAACTTCAACAGCCATTGTTCAAGCTTCCGCTCATAACTGAAGTCGGCAGCGAAGTCTTCTTCCGGGTTCTCGTGATAGAACACTGCGAGCCACTGTGCGAAACTGCCGGTACGCATTTCCGTGCGCAGCTCAGAATTCATTGCAGGCTGTATCTCGTCGGGAGATTTCAGTGTTTGCTTGTTCTTCAGCAGATATGTTGGCTTGGCACCAAGAATGCGACAGAAGCGGTAAGCTGCAGTACGCAGGTCGTATGCGCCGAGACGGTCGCGGTTTTCCTCCGACTTCAAGTCGAAACATCTGTTGGCATTTGCCAGCTGCTCCATCCATCCGTGCACCTGGGCATAGTAACAGAACTGTCCGTTGGGATCGGCATATTCTGAGACTGCTTCGGCAAAAGCTGCGTCGCTGAGCGACTGCCACCGGCGCAACTGTTCTGCCATTAACTCGCCTATTTGCTGCGGAGTGTTGGCATTGTTCAAATCGTAGGCACACTCCCTGTCAACATTGTACAGCACTTTGTATGCAAGTTGTTTTGAGTATGGCTGGCCTTCGGTCATTATTCTTACCGACTCGCACGCCATCTTTCCCTCATGGCTGTACATCCACGAGAGCAACCTGCCGTCGGTGATGCTTTCCCATGTGTCTTCGTCAAGCTTCTGCGTTCCGAACATCTTCACGATTTCCTCGATTGTAGCTGTCGGATATTTTGTGCTGAATGGTATGTCGGCATCGAGTTCATACGCCGTGCGCAATATCGCCTTACGTCCCTCAAGATTTGCCTCAAGTGTGAAGTAGGAGCGCAGACGACTGATATCGCAGTCGCTGTGCGACTCTGCATAAAGCCAGAAGCGGTCGTTTGGATTCTGCAGGGCAATAATATACTCATCAACGTAAGTGAGCATTGAAATAACCATGCTGTGCACATCGTCGCACTTGTTCCCGTGCAAATCCTTGTAGGGATAAGTAGGTTCCATGGCATAAACGGATGCCATCAGTCCTGCATGCTGGTCGATGGGGTATCTGTTTGTGACAATTTCCTTCACGGCCATGCTCAGTTTTGTGTTGCCGCAGGCATCAAGCCAGTTGGTTATCCTGCCTGTATATAAATAGCCTACTGCTATACGCTCATTGTTTACGAGCAACGGTATCAGTTCATGCACATTGTCGGCCACGAGATTGCGCTCGGGATCAACTATGAAGCTTTTGTACTTCAGTATTGGAGAACTGATGTCAACCTCGACATTCTCTCCTAGGAACCACCTCTCCACTTCTTCATACCCCCATCTCTTCTGCGGGTTTACGGCAGTCAGTCCCATTACTATCATCCTCACCCTGTCGGGCAGTTCGTTGATTCCGGGAAGCCTTCCCTCGCTCTTGCGTCGCATCATTATTCGCTCGTTCGATTTGAGAGGGTTGTCTCCGAGCCAAATTGTCATCAGTGTTATTCCGAGCGAATAGTAATCCACCGACGGGGTGATTTCCACTTCGCCGTCGATGACGTCATTGTACATCTCTGGCGCAGCATAAACCGGCGTGCGTGCTTGTGTTGTCCGATGCAGGCTCTCGTCGGCTTCGAGAATACTTGATATTCCGAAGTCGCCAAGCACTACTTGGGTTTTCTTTTCGTCACGGAAGAAGAAGTTACCCGGCTTTATGTCTTTGTGGATGATGTTATTGTTGTGACAATAGGCAAGAGCAGCAGCAGCTTGCAGTGCTATTCGGCAGAACTTATTGTAGTCGCCGTTGACACAATAGTTATCAAACGAGCCTCCACGCAGATATTCCATAAGCTCGTAGTCGCGGTTTTTCCCATCCACATAGGTCTTGCCAAAGTCGTAGGTCTTGACAATCATCTCGAATTCGAAGTTGCTTATAATCTTCATAAGCCTCTTCTTCATGGTGAAATTCGGATAATATACTTTCAAGACATATTCTTTGTCATCGCGCTTTACGAGAAACACCTGAGCCTCGCCAGTATTGTCGCTGAGACATTTTTCGCTGTGATACACCTTGCCCTTGAGCAGGAAATCGACTCCGTCAACAATCCCGCCGTCGGTCTGATTTGTTCCATCGCGCATCGATAGCGAAATGTTGCCGTGAATACCGTCTCCATTTGGAGCCACAATGGTCTTGTTAAGGTCTGGTGTGTCATTACTTGATTTTCCTGTTACAGTGTTGGTATTTCCGGCAGGAAAACCGGCAGAATCGCCGGGACGCAGTGTTCTCAGTGTTACATCATCCATTATTTGTCGTCTTTAATATCAGCGGTTCTGTTTTTACCCAAAATAACCCACTTGCCTCCAAGATGCGGTTTGGCACATCCGCACGGACTGCTGTGCATTGCCCCTTTCCAGTTGCACACCCATGCCAGTCGCACTCCTATGGGCTTGCTGGCCATGGCAAAGTTTCTTGCCTTGACCGGCGAAGGCATTGGCGGGACTGCCATTCGGTCAAGGATAGCCGTAAGGTCGCTCATGCATTTCTGCTTCTTGTTGTCAAGCTCTTCCATCGTCATTCTTTTTGTGTGGCGGGGCGGTATCTGTGGATACTGCTTTCCGGCATCCTTTGCAAGTAAGGTAAGAACGCGCTCACGAAGTTTCTGGTTCGCTTGTTCTCTCATTATGTCGCGCTCGCTTGAATATGGCAGACAGTTATCCAGCTGCGACAGCTGTCCGGCTATTTCAACGAGCTGCTGGTATTCCGGGTCGCGTTCCAGCTCTTTCACAAGCTGTTGTGCTTCCGTCGTGATGGCAGTTCCACACTGTTTGCAGAAAGCGAAATCGTTGACAGTACGACACACGGGGCAAACTACACCTCCTCTCGGGTTTCCGCATTCCGGGCAATAGGCTTCATTTCCGGAAAGCCGTGCTCCGCAGTATGAGCACACATCCCTCTTGGTATAGTGATGGCAAGCCTCGCAGAAGTCGGCGTCGGCATCGAGCGCAGCACCGCAATACGGGCAATTGGTCTTTCCGATAGCCTCGCCGCAGGCAGAACAATAAAGAGCCTCAGGATCATTCACCGTACCGCAATATTGGCATGTAATCCCTCCAGCCGGCTGTCTGGCTTGCTGATAAGCCGCATTTGCTGCCATCGGCTGTTCCGCCACAGGCCTTGTTCCAGGAGCATTTATGCTCCGTTGCTGCATACCTCTGTCTGTACGCTGCATATCTGAATTGAAATCGTTTACCATACTATAGATTCGTGGTTATTTTCTTGCAAAATTAACAAAAAATTCGCTATTTATATAAAAAAAGCCGCAACAAATTTCCATTTGAAGCGGTCTTTTTATAATAATTAACGTTTTGTATCACGTTTCACCATAATTGCAAGCGTTTGTCCTTAGGCAGGAACATTTTGTCTCCCTCTTTCACCCCGAAGGCATCATACCACATATCGATGTGCTGCAAGGCGCCATTTACCCTCCATCGCCCGAGCGAATGAGGGTCGCTCTTTGTCCTGTTGCGTATTTCTGCTTCGGTTACATTTCCTGCCCATACTCCTGCGTATGCAAGGAAGAATCGCTGATCGCCAGTAAAACCGTCGATAACCGGCAGCTGACAGCGTCTGGTGGCATTTTTATATGCCGCAAATGCGACCTGCAGCCCACCATGGTCGGCAAGATTCTCTCCGAGCGTAAGCCTTCCGTTGGCATTGAGATCTGGCAGAACTTTGATATTTGAGAAGAAATCGGCATATTTATCCGTCCGTTCTGTAAAGTTCTTTCCGTCCAGCTCCGTCCACCAGTCGTGCATGTTTCCATCCTTGTCATACTGCCGTCCCTGATCGTCGAAACCGTGAGTCATTTCATGTCCGATAACAACACCTATAGCACCATAATTAAACGCATCGTCGGCAGTAGGATCGAAGAAAGGCACTTGCAGTATTCCCGCCGGAAAGCATATCTCGTTGGTCGTAGGATTGTAATATGCGTTTACCGTCTGCGGAGTCATGTACCAATCGTCACGGTCAACAGGTTTTCCTGCAAGATGTTCTACCATATATTGCGTCCAGAACGTCCTGCACGCCACGATGTTCTCGTAGTATGACTTTTCCGGGTCGATGTTCAGTTTCGTAATGTCAGTCCACTTGTCGGGATATCCTATCTTCACATAGAAGGTGTTCAGTTTCAGCAGTGCGTTCACTTTTGTCGAATCGTCCATCCAGTCCTGTGCAGCAATGCGTTCGCCAAGAGCTATCCTAAGGTTCTCGACAAGTTGCTTCATCCGTTCCTTCGACGATGCAGGGAAATATTTGCTTACATAAATGCGTCCGAGAGCCTCGCCCATCTGACTCTGCACCTGCGTTGTGGCACGTCTCCACAGTGGGTGGTCCTGCTTACGTCCGGCGAAAGTCTTGCCGTAGAAATCGAATCTCTCCTGTCGCACCTTGTCGTTCAGGAATCCGGCAGCTGAGCCAATTACTCCCCACAGCATCACATCTCGGTATTCAGCCGGTTTGATGTCAGCGAATATTTTGTCGGCAGCATCCATGAACTCAGGCTGCCCTACAATCATCTCCTGAATATCCTTTGCCTGCACACCGCGTGCCTGCATCAGTTTCTCAAGCATAAAGTGAGGATAACGCCCGTTGAATTCCGCAAGAGTCATCTTATTGTAATTGCGTTGCGGATCTCTCAGTTCCGTACGGCTGCGCGAAGCCTTTGCCAGCGCAGTCTCTATCTTCATGATGTTCCGCATCTTCTTGGCAGATTCCGACTTGCTGTAGCCGAAGAGCTGAAACATATTTACGATATGTTTCTTGTATGCCTCACGTATCTTTGTCGTTGCCTCGTCGTTTTCCAGATAATAGTCTTTCTCACCGAGTGTCAGTCCACTTTGTCCAATGTTCAGAATATTCATCGTAGCGTTCTTCTCGTCGGCTCCGAATCCAGCAGTGAAGAACTCAGCGTCTCCCTGCTTTGCCAGCTCCAGCTGGACTTCGAACAGCTGTGCGACGGTCTTTGCACCGTCCAGTTTCTTCAGCATCGGCAGTACCGGGCTGATGCCTTCTTTCTCGCGGCGTGCCGAGTCCATTGCCAGCTTATACAAGTCGCTCAGTTTCTGTTCGACGCTGCCTTTTTCATAGGTGTTGCTTTTCAGCTCGTCGAGAATAGCGTTAATGCGCTTGTTGTTATCTTCGGCCAGACGGTCGAAGCTGCCGTAGCGCGAATAAGCGGCAGGCAGTGGGTTTGCCTTCATCCATCCGCCACAGGCATACTCATAAAAGTCGTCGGCAGCGCGTACGCTGGTGTCGAGGTCGGCAGGATTGAGTCCCGACTTCAGCTGTGTCTGCCCCATGGCAGCCACACTCATCGTTGTAATTGCCATAATAGTAAATAACTTTTTCATTTTTTGTCTTATTCTTATTTTTTCATTTCTTCAAGCTCCTCCGAGATTTGCTCCCACCGCTCCACTTCTTCGTCGAGCGATCGCTTGGTGTCGGTATATTCCGTGACAAGCTTCATGTCGGAAGCATTCTCCGGATCCATTAGCAGCTGGTCGAGTTCCTTCAGCCGCTTCTCCATATCGTTTATCTTGCGCTCGGAGTCTTCTACCATACGCTCCAACTTGCGCATTCGGTTGCGGTTCTCCTTGTGGTCATTATACGATGCCGCCTTTGGCGTTTCCTCCGCCCGTGCCGGCATAGCTTTCTGCACCTTCACAGCAGGCTCTGCCGGTATCGTCTCGGCATCGCTTTGGCTTCTTATCCAGTCGTAGATACCTCCGAGATGTTCCCTCACCTTTCCTCTTCCAAACTCATACACCTTCGTCACAAGCCCGTCGAGGAACTCCCTGTCGTGGCTCACGATGATTGCCGTTCCGTCGAATGCGCGTATTGCCTCCTTCAGCACATCCTTCGACGGCATGTCAAGATGATTGGTAGGCTCGTCGAGAATGAGCATGTTGACCGGCTCAAGCAGCAGTTTTATCATTGCCAGGCGGCTGCGCTCGCCACCACTGAGCACCTTCACCTTTTTGTCGCTTGCTTCGCCTCCGAACATGAAGGCTCCGAGAATGTCGTTTATCCTCATACGTATTTCGCCCTTCGCCACATTGTCGATGGTCTCGAACACCGTGAGGTTCTCGTCTAATAGCTGTGCCTGGTTCTGTGCAAAATATCCTATGCGGATGTTATGGCCTATCTTCAGTGTTCCGTCGAATGGAATCTCTCCCATTATACATTTCACGAGAGTTGATTTTCCCTCGCCGTTCTTTCCGACAAAAGCCACCTTCTCGCCGCGCTTGACGGTGAGGTTTACGTTCGAGAACACCGTATGTTCTCCGTATCTCTTCCCGACCGTATCGCAGATGACGGGATAGTCGCCTGAACGCAGACATGGCGGGAATTTCAGGTGCAGTGCCGAGTTGTCCACCTCATCTACTTCTATTGGCACGATTTTCTCCAGCTGCCTCAGCCTCTGCTGCACCTGTATTGCCTTTGTTGCCTGATATCTGAACCGTTCCACGAACGCCTTAATGTCGGCTATTTCCTTCTGCTGGTTCTCGTATGCACGCAACTGCTGCTCTCGGCGTTCCTTTCTCAGCACCACGTATTCGCTGTACTTCACGCGGTAGTCGATAATCTTTCCGCACGATATCTCCAGAGTACGGTTTGTCACATTATCTATGAAGGCTCGGTCGTGGCTCACGAGCACCACTGCACTTGCAGACTGTGCGAGGAACTGCTCAAGCCACTGTATGCTCTGTATGTCCAGATGGTTAGTAGGCTCGTCGAGCAGCAGCACGTCGGGCCGCTGCAGCAGAATCTTTGCCAGCTCGATACGCATACGCCATCCTCCGGAGAACTCGCTTGTGGGACGTTCGAAGTCCGTGCGTTCGAATCCGAGTCCTGTCAGTGTTCTCTCTAACTCGGCTTCGTTGTTCTCCGCTCCCATCATCATATATCGCTCGTGCTCCGTCGAGAATTTCTCTACCAGCTGCAGATAGCTCTCGCTCTCATAATCAGTGCGTTCGGAAAGCTCTCGGTTCAGTTTCTCAAGGCGCTCAGCCTGTGCCGTTGTATTCGAGAATGCCTTCTGAGCTTCCTGTCGCACTGTGGTGTTGTCCTGAAGCACCATCACCTGCGGCAGATATCCTATTGTGCATTCATTCGGCACGCTGATAGTGCCATCAGTGGGTTTCTGCTTGCCGCACAGTATTTTCAGGAGCGTGGATTTTCCTGCTCCATTCTTTCCCACGAGTGCAATCCTGTCACGTTCGTTGACGACGAAACTTGCGCCGCTGAAGAGCGGTTTCACTCCGAATTCTACCTTTAGTCCTTCTACAGAAATCATAATTTAACGAAAAGACTGCACAGGAATCCTGCACAGTCTCTTATAATAGCATCTACGCTGATTACTTCACCTTAGCCACAATAGCCTTGAATGCCTCGGGATTGTTCATGGCGAGGTCGGCAAGCACCTTGCGGTTGATTTCGATACCAGCCTTCGTGAGTGCACCCATGAGCGACGAATAGCTCATGCCCTCCTGACGTGCGGCAGCGTTGATACGCTGAATCCAGAGTGCACGGAAAGTGCGCTTCTTGTTCTTGCGGTCACGATAAGCGTATGTGAGACCCTTCTCCCATGTGTTCTTCGCTACTGTCCAGACATTCTTACGTGCACCGAAGTAGCCACGCGTAAGCTTTAATATTTTCTTTCTCCTTGCTCTTGAAGCAACGTGATTTACTGATCTTGGCATAGTTCTTCTTACTTTAAATGTTCGACAATAGGATTAACGTAAATTCAGAAGCTCGCGCACCTGCTTGAGGTTCGTAACATCTACGAGAGTCTGGTGAACCAGGTTTCTCTTCTGCTTCTTTGTTTTCTTGGTCAGAATGTGACTGTGATAAGCGTGATGACGCTTGATTTTCCCTGTTCCGGTGAAACGGAATCTTTTCTTTGCACCGGAGTTTGTCTTAACTTTTGGCATTGTTTTCTTTACTTTTAAGTATTAATATTATCCGGCGGCTACGCATATACCGGGCGCTCCGCCTAATCTTTGTTGTTTTTGAGCTTTTCGAGAGCCTCTGCACTTATCTTCGCGTTGGCAAAGAGTCCGCCGTTTGCAGGCATCGCGTCCTGGCTGTCGGCTGCGTCGTTGCGCTCGACTTTCCTTGTTTCCTTCGATTCAGTCTCGCGCTTCTCGCGGTCGAGAGCCTGCTGGCTCTTCTTTGCCGTTCCTGCCTTTTTCGGAGCGAGATAAAGGAACATCTTCTTTCCTTCGAGCGAAGGCATCGACTCTACCTTTCCCCATTCCTCAAGATCGTTGGCAAAACGCAGTAGCAGCACCTCTCCCTGTTCCTTGAACAGTATGCTGCGTCCGCGGAAGAACACGTATGCGCGCACCTTATTGCCATCTTCCAGGAATTCGCGTGCATGCTTGAGCTTAAACTGATAGTCGTGCTCGTCGGTCTGTGGTCCGAACCTTATTTCCTTCACCTCGACCTTCACCTGCTTTGCCTTCATCTCCTTCTGCCGCTTCTTCTGCTGATAGAGGAACTTGGAGTAGTCGATGATGCGGCATACTGGCGGGTTGGCATTCGGTGATATTTCCACAAGGTCAACACCCTGCTCCCGAGCCATGTCTAAAGCCTGTCGTATCGGTACAACTATTGAACCTTCGTCGCTCACGATACGCACCTCGCGCACACGAATCTGCTCGTTGACGCGATGCTGGTTCTTCAACTTGTCGTTTTTCATCCGAAACTTGGGATATGTGGCATGTTAAGCCTCAGCGGGAGCCTGCTCCTCAGCTTCGGTTTTCTCCTCTGCTACCGGGGCGTCAACTTTGGCTGGCTCCTCCACGGGAGCATCTGCCTTTGGAGCCTTCTCCACAGCGGGAGCGTTCTCTGCTACGACAGCAACGGGTATTTCCACCTTCACCTCCTTGTGGAAGTGAACGGTAGCGACATAGTCGCCCACCATCTTTGCGTCGCGCATAGTTATAATCTTGCGGTCTATCTCATGTCCGAGCTTTGCAAGCTCGTCGGCCACGATGCCGGCATTTACTGATCCATAGAGCTGACCTGTTGCACTCACCTTGGCAGCAATTGTAAGGGCAACCCCCTGTAGCTTCTCAGCCTTCTTCTCGGCCTCTGCCTTGATTGCTGCGAGCTTGTGAGCCTGCTGCTTGAGGTTCTCAGCAAGAACTTTCCTTGCCATTGGCGAAGCGATGACTGCCTTTCCCTGTGGAATGAGGTAGTTGCGCCCGTAGCCCGACTTGACGTTCACGATATCGTTCTTAAATCCCAGTCCGATAATATCTTCTTTCAGTATTAATTCCATAATTGAGCTTTCTTTGAATTGTAAACTAACTAAACTGTCTATCGCCAATTATTTCATCAAGTCGGTTACATAGGGCAGCAGTGCGATCTGACGCGCACGCTTCACAGCCTGTGCAACTCGGCGCTGATACTTCAGAGATGTTCCTGTGATGCGGCGCGGCAGAATCTTGCCCTGCTCGTTGAGGAACTTCTTGAGGAACTCCGGGTCTTTATAGTCGATATACTTGATACCGCTCTTCTTGAAACGGCAATACTTCTTCCTCTTTGTGTCGATGGAAGGTGCGTTAAGATAACGTATTTCTGTTTCCTGTGCCATGATTATGCCTCCTCTTTATGTGACAGTTTATTACGGCGCTTCTCAGCGTAAGCAGCGGCATACTTGTCGAGCTTGACGGTCTGGAAACGGATTACTTTCTCGTCGCGGCGGAATGCTGTTTCGAGAGTTTTGATTACTTCAGGCTCTGCATTGAACTCAACGAGGCAATAGAAACCAGTTGACTTCTTCTGGATTGCATAAGCCATCTTCTTCAGTCCCCAGGTCTCTTCGTTCACGATCTCAGCACCTTTGTCGGTGAGAAGCTTAGTGAATTTAGCGACCGTTTCCTTCATCTGTTCGTCAGACAAAACGGGAGTCAAAATGAAAACGGTTTCGTA
>AUXO015992512.1_pt1 | contig 15850 bp, 16 predicted proteins | sample 768731 | NCBI WGS metagenome assembly AUXO01 (sample SAMN02715735, study PRJNA202380) | gut metagenome | biome: sheep rumen | host: Ovis aries | place: New Zealand: Palmerston North
TGGTTAATTATGATACTTCTATTACTAATATTTTTTATGTCATTAACATATATAGGTTGGATTAGTATGTTTCCAATGATAGGAGTAGTAATGTTTAGCTGTGCTTTGTGGATAGGAGATTTAAAGTTAATAAGATTGATAGAGTTTCTTGCAAATATTTTAATTGCAATATATAATATTTACGTAGGAGCTTATACTGCTTTAATAGCAGTAATAATCGAAATGTTAGGAGCTTTAACAGCAATCATTCAATTTGATATATTAAAAAGAAAGGATAGATAAATATGGAAAAATCAAAAGTATATTTTACAAGTACTATAACTCCTGAATCATTAATTAAAATTTATGAGTCCCTTGGAGTAGAATTAACAGGAAATGTTGGTGTAAAAGTATCAACAGGAGAAGCAGGCTCTAAAGGATATCTAAAGAAAGAATTAATTGCTCCGTTAGTACAAAAATTAAATGGGACTATTATAGAGTGTAACACTGCTTATCCAGGAGAAAGAAATACTAAAGAAGATCATATGAAAGTAGCTGAAGAACATGGTTTTACCTCTTTTGCTAATGTTGACATTATGGATGCGACAGGAGAATTTAAAATACCTGTTCATAATGGAAAACATTTAAAATATGATTTAGTAGGCGAAAATTTTAAAAATTATGATGCTATTTTAAATCTAGCACATGGGAAAGGACATGCCATGGGAGGATTTGGAGCTAACCTAAAAAACCAATCAATAGGCATTGCTTCACGTAATGGCAAGGCCTACATCCATAGCTGTGGACATACAGAAGATCCAAATCTTTGCTGGAGTGATAAACATGAACAAATAGATTTTATCGAATCAATGGCAGAAGCAGCGAAAGCCGTTGCAGATTATCTAAAAGAAAATAACAAACCAATAGTATATATTACGGTAGCAAATGCAATATCTGTAGACTGTGACTGCGATTGTAATCAAGGAGATCCTGTAATTAAAGATATTGGAATATTTGCATCCCTTGATCCTGTAGCAAATGATCAAGCTTTTATAGATGCTATATGGAAGACTAATGAAGCAAGAACAAAAGATATAAAAGAAAGAATAGACTCAAGAAAAGGAAGACACATCACAGAATATGCTGAATCCTTAGGATTAGGCTCAACTGAATATGAGTTAATTGAAATATAATCATTAGATAATAAGAATACTACAAGAATAATAATAACCATAATAGATAGTAAAAAACTATCTATTCTTTATTATAAAAATACCTTACCCATAATATATCATCTTTTTATACAAACAAATTATAATAAAATAAAGTATTATAGAGTAAATTTTTATCAACAAAACCAATAAGTGTAGAATAAAAATTTTAAGGAGTAAAAATATGAAGAGGGAAAAAAGACAATGGGGAATAATATGTCTAATTCTATTACTAATAATTCTTATTACCTTTTATAAAAAAGATGAAGTTACCCCAACCATAAATCAAACAAAAAAAACACAAAAAGAAATTTATATAGAAGAATTATCCTCTAAAGGACTTAATCAAGAATTTCTATCATGGTTATCCTCTAATTATGATACCAAATCATTAGAATCATTATCTAAAATAGATAGTATGAATATAGAGAGAAATCCAGAATGGCATAACGTAACCGGATATTCATATTATGTCTTAAACGATTTATACCAAGAAAAATATAATACAATGGATAATGTAAAAGTAATTAACGAAGGAAATAATATAATAAGCTTTGTAGGAGATGTATCTTTAGCAGATAATTGGTATATTATGCCTAAATATGACGAAAGAGGAAAAAAAATATATGGAATTTTATCTGAAGATATTGTAAAAATAATGACAGAAAGTGATTTTATGATAGCAAACAACGAATTTACTATCAGCAATCGTGGTGAAAAAATGCCTGGAAAAGTCTATACTTTTAGAGCATCACCTAATAGATTATCCATATATCAAGAAATGGGAGTTGACTTAGTTACATTAGCAAATAATCATGTTTATGACTTTGGGAAAGAAGCTTTCTATGATATGTTAAATAGCCTAAAAGAAAATAATATTCCCTATATTGGAGCAGGACAGAATATTGAAGAAGCCAAAAAAGAATATTATTTAATTCTAAATGGCTATAAAATAGCCTTTGTTAATGCAACACGTGCAGAAAAAATAATATTAACTCCAGAAGCAACAAATGAAGAAGGTGGAGTGTTCCGTTGCTATGATCCATATCCACTAATAGAAACAATAAAAAAAGTAAAAAAGAATAGTGATTATGTAATAACTTTAATTCACTGGGGAAAAGAAGATTCACACGAATTAGAAGAAGTACAAAAAGAAACAAGCAAAATGTATATTGAAGCAGGAACAGATGCCATCATTGGCAGTCATGCACATGTATTACAAGGAATAGAATTTTATCAACATAAACCAATTATCTATAACTTAGGAGATTTTATTTTTAATAATGAATCAAAAGATACAGGAATATTTCAAATGAAATTATTAGATAATGGCGTATTTGAATACCATTTTATTCCAGCATATGAATCTTCAGAATATACAAAACTTTTAGCAGGAAGTGAAAAAGAAAGAGTATTACAAAATATTGTTTCATGGTCAGATAAAATAAAAATAGATGAAAATGGCAAAATAACTGAAAATTGAATATTGAAAGGTGAAAAATAATCAAAATTTCATCTTTTTTGATATAATAGGTTAAAGAAAGAAGTGATAAAAATGCCTGCAGGAGGAATACATTTATGTGTAGCAAAAAAATTATTAAAAAACTTTCCAAATATAGATGAATATTTATTTTTATTAGGCAACATAGCTCCAGATTCATGGAGAAATTCTAATTCTACAAAAATAGGCACTCATTTTCAAATAAATAAAGATGGTAAAAGTAACTATAATTACTTTTACCAGAAATATAAAGATAAATTAAATAACCCTTTTGTATTAGGATACTTTATTCATTTATTAACCGATTCTTATTGGTACTCAAATGATCTAGAAACAGCATTTACTAATCGAGAAAAGCCACTAGATTATTATGAAGAAATAGGAATTATAACAAGTAAACTTATGATGATATATAATATTAAACCAATAAAAAAAATAGACGAAAAATTAGAAAATCCAGTTATGGAACTAGAAACATCAGGAATTAATAAAACCATAGAGTATTTAAACAGCGTTAATTATGGTAAAGAAAAAGAAACACCAAAATACTTTAATCTAGATAAAACAATAAAAGGAATAAATGATACTTATACATATATAATGAATAAATTAGAAGAATATCCTAAAGTAATTAAGAAAGGAAGGATAAAATGATAAATAAAGAAGATTTTAATAAATACTATATATGTATTTATTTAGATGAAGAAAACGTGAAAAGAATAGGCTTATTTAAAAAGAGTGAAGAACTAATAACGAAAACAAAAGAATATACAATTTATATTATATGTTATACTGATATATTTTCAAAAAGAGAATTAGAAATAGAAACAAATAAAACATTTACAGAAATAAATAAAAATAGGAATGGAGGTATTCTTAATTGTACAACAGTGAAATCAATACCCCTAACAAAGATTTTCTCTAAAAAGAAGAAAATAAGTATAAAAGAAGTAGCAATAGCCTTATATGAAATATGGAAACAAGTTAATCAAGAGGAAATAAATATAGAAGAGATGACTAGATTAATAGAAGATAATATAGATAAAGTACAATTTAAAGGAAGGACAGAAGAATATAATGAACCTCTTGGAGAAATAGCTGAAAAAAGTAACTTTACAATGTAAAATGAAAAAAAGTGAAGAATTAATTATCGCCAAAGGCATTAAAAATAGAAAAGAAAGAATAACATATATTTATGACAAATGTTGTAAAAAACTTGATAATTTTTATAAAGGAAAGAATTACTGCCAATTTAAAAATAATCAATGTATAGCCCATCAATATGAATCATGTCCTTATCAAAATGGATGTTGTGGTGCCTGTATTTATCAATCTAATAAAGGCTGCACAACATCAAATCTTACCTGTAAACTATATTATTGTACACAAATAACAAATCACAACAAAGTATTAACAGAAAAAGATTTACCACTATTAAAATTATTAACCATAAGACAAAGAATCATATTAAGACATGATTATTTTAGTAAAAGAGAAGATGTATTAACTGATTTATATTTAAATAGTTTAATCATTTTTTCCATAAGAATGATAATAAGAATAATAAAAGGAAATTATAGATTAAAAAGAAGATATGGCCAATATAAATAATAAAGGGGATGAAGACATGGAAAGAACATATATATGCATCGATTTAAAGAGCTTTTATGCTTCAGTTGAATGCAAAGAAAGAAATTTAGATCCCATGACAACAAACCTTGTAGTAGCAGATACCTCCAGAACAGAAAAAACAATATGCTTAGCAGTAAGCCCCTCTTTAAAAGAATATGGCATAGCAGGAAGAGCCAGATTATTTGAAGTAATTCAAAAAATAAAAGAAAAAAATAATGAAAGATTTAAAAAAACAAGTAATCATCATTTTATAGGTTTCTCATATGATAAAATAAAACTAAATAACAATAAAAATCTAAAAATAGATTTTATAAAAGCCACTCCTAGGATGGCCCTATATATGAAGTATAGTACTAATATATACAACATATATTTAAAATATTTATCAAAAGATGATATATATGTTTACTCCATTGATGAAGTATTCTGTGATATTACAAACTATTTAAAACTATATAAAACTACTCCTTATGAATTGGTAACCACAATGATAAAAGATATTCTAAAAACAACTGGAATTACTGCAACTGCTGGAATAGGTTCCAATTTATATTTAGCCAAAATCGCAATGGACATAGTAGCAAAGCATGTAAAGCCTAATAAAGAAGGAGTAAGAATTGCCTACTTAAACGAGAAAACATATAGAAAAGCTTTATGGACACATATCCCACTAACAGATTTCTGGAGAGTTGGAAAAGGATATGCCAAAAAATTAGAAGATAATAATTTACATACAATGGGAGATATTGCTAAATGTTCTATAGAAAACGAAGAACTACTATATAAACTATTTGGTGTAAATGCCGAATTATTAATTGATCATGCTTGGGGATGGGAACCATGTACCATTAAAGATATCAAAAACTATAAACCATCTTCGAACAGTATTAGTACAGGCCAAGTATTACACAGCCCATATTCTTATGAAAAAGCAAAATTAATAGTAAAAGAAATGACTGATTTATTAGTATTAGACTTAGTTGATAAGTGTTTAGTGACAGATCAATTAGTTTTAACAATAGGATATGATATAGAAAATTCTAATCATTATAATGGAGAATATACAACAGATTACTATGGAAGAAAAATTCCCAAAAATGCCCATGGTACAATTAATTTAGAAAAGAAAACATCATCTACTAAAATGATAATGAAAGCAATAATAGAACTATATGAAAGAATTGTAAATAAACATCTTAGCATTAGAAGAATTTATATTGTAGCCACAAATGTTATAAATGAATCCATTGCAAAAAAAGAAATCAAAAAAGAACAAATTGACTTATTTACCAATTATCAATTAAAAAATGAAAAAAGAAAAGAAGAAGAAAAACAAGAAGGAGAAGAAAAAAAATTACAACATACCATTATTGATTTAAAAAGGAAATTTGGTAAAAATATTATATTAAAAGGAATAAATTTAGAAGAAGGAAGTACAATGATTGAAAGGAACAACCAAATAGGAGGTCATAAAGCATAAAGGAGGAAAAATGAATCACTTATATGAAGATATAATAAATCTACCTCATAAAGAACCATATAATCATAAAAGAATGACTATAGAAGAAAGAAGTGCTCAGTTTGCACCCTTTGCAGCCCTAACAGGATATAAAGAAGAAATCAATGAAGCATCAAGAATAACAGATCAAAAAATAGAATTATCTATTGACCAAAAAATAGAACTAGATCAAAAATTACAAAACATAAATAATAGTATACAAGAAAAAAAATCAATAACGTTTACATATTTTATCAAAGATAAAAATAAAAAGGGAGGATATTATATCAACGTAACAGGTAATATCAAAAAGATAGATAAAATAAATGAAGAAATAATTTTAGAGAATAAAATTAAGATACCAATAAAAGATATAATAGAAATAAATATCCCATCATAAAAAATATTTGACTATCCCCTAAAATCTGTTATACTTATATCAAGAAGTAGGGTGATAAAATGAAAAAGATAGTTTTAATATGTACAATGATAACTATATTTTTAATACCAATTAGTATTAATGCCCAAACACTAAATAGTATGTATACAGAATTAAAGAAACTACAACAAGAACAGTCAAAAGTAAATAATGGAAAAAAATTAACTCAAACTGAAATAAATAATTTAAAAGCCGAAATAGGAAATATAGAAACGAAAATAGCAAATACAGAGAAATCAATTACAGAAACAGAAGAAGAAATTAAACATACAGAAACAGATATTTTAACTAAAAAAGATGAAACCAATCAAATGTTATTATACTTACAAATTAATAATGCAAATAGTAATAGCATGTTAGAATATATTTTTGCAGCAGAAAACTACACAGATTTTATTTACCGTTATTCCATCGTAACACAAATGAGTGACTATAATTCTAATTTAATCAATGATTTAAAAACTTTAATAGATAAATTAAATAGCCAAAAAAAAGAACTAGATAGTAAAAAGCAAGAATTAGCGTCACAAAAGCAAGAACAAAGTACAAAATTATCTTCCTTAAACGCCAATTTAAAGGAACTAACCGAAGAAGGGACATCAATAGAAGATGATATTAAATCATTAAAATTAGATATCTCAAAATATGAAAAAATGGGATGTTCTAAAACAGAAAGTACAGAAAGTTGTGTGCTTAGAGTAGCAGAAGAAAGAAGGAAAAGAGAAGAAGCCGCCAGAAGAAGAGCAAGTCAAAACAATAGTTCATCTTCATCTAATAACGCAGTTGTAGTAGCAAGTGGATGGAATTTACCCATTAATAGTGCCATTGTAACAAGTCAGTTTCAAGTAGTAAGAACAGACTGCTATAATTGTGGAGGTTCATCTCATAGGGGTATTGACTTAGGAGTAGGAGAAGGAACTCCAGTATATGCAGCTGCCTCAGGTACAGTAGCATATGTGGTTACATCAGGCACCTCTTTATCATGTGGTGGAATTAAAGTATATATCTATCACGTAGTAAATGGAGGACTATATACTACTGTATACATGCACTTATTATCCACAAATGTAAGATATGGGCAAGAAGTGACTCCATCTACAATAATTGGCTATAGCGGAGGAAGAAGTACTGCAACAGCATATGGAGGTTATGATAGATGTACAACAGGAGCACATCTTCACTTTGGAGTAGCATATGGTAATTCCGTAAGCAGCTTCAATTCCAATGCCTTTAACCCAAGAAATCTAACCATTTTAGCAAATGCCTATAATGGAGCAAGAGTATCAAGATAAAAACTATTCTTATTAGAATAGTTTTTTGTTTTCTATTAATTAATATTGAAATATTTTAAAATATATTATGATATACTAAAACAAATTTTAAAAGATATCATCAGGGAGAATTTAATATGGAATTAATAGAATATAAAAAATGTTCAACATGTAAAAAAGCGAAAGATTATCTAATAAAGAATAAAATAATTTATACAGATAGAGAAATAAAAGAAAATACACCTACAGAAGAAGAAATAAATAACTGGATAAAAAAGTATAAAATGAATATTAATAAATTATTTAATACGAGTGGAATCATGTATAGAGAAATGCATTTAAAAGAAAGAATAAATAACATGACAACAGAAGAAAAAGTAAAATTGTTATCTCAAAATGCCATGTTAATAAAAAGACCTATTTTAATTAATAAAGATCAAATATATATAGGATTTAAAGAAAAAGAATGGAATAGAATTAAGGAAGTGAATCATAATGATAATAAGTAAAGAAAGTATAATTTTCTCTTTGTTATATTTAGGTTACGAAAAAATAGATACACTATTGGTAGACTCAGTAATAGAAATATTAAAAAATTATAACTATAAAATAGAAAAAACAAAACCAAGTTATATGTATTTTCAAAATATTGAATACACAGAAGAGGAATATAGACTAAAAGAATCAAGAGAATTAGCATCTAATATATCAAAAACAGATAAGTATTATCCATTAGGAGGAAAAATATATAAAGAGAATCAATTGCTAATAGGAATAATTGCAAAACATATGATAGAAATAGATAAAATATATGAACAAAAAAGCAAATTAGCCAAGAAAAAAACAGGACAATTAATCGTAATGGAAGGATCCTGTGACGGAATAGGAAAAAGTACACAATTCAAATTACTTGGAGAAAGATTAACAAAAGAAGGAGTAGAATTATGTACCCATCATTTTCCAAGCTATAATACTCCACAAGGAAGTCCTGTAGAGATGTATTTAAAAGGAACATTAGGGCATCCACAAGAACTATCAGCCTATTTTATTAATAGTTTATATGCAATTGACAGAGAAATAACCTGGCTAACAAAATTAAAAGAAGAGTATGAAAAAGGAAAAACAATTCTATTAGATAGATATACAACATCAAGTATAATTTATCAATCTGCACTAATAGAAGATATAGAAAAAAAGAAAGATTTTATTAATTATATATGTGACTTTGAATATCAAAAACTAGGATTACAACAGCCAAACAAAGTTATTTTTTTAGAAGCTCCATTCGAATTAGTACAAGAATTAAGAAGAAAAAGAAAAAGCAATGAAGGAATCATAAATGATATTCATGAAAGTGACTTAGAGTTTATGAGAAAAGTATATGATAGTGCAATTTTTCTAGCAGATTATTTAGGATGGGAAAAGGTACAGTGTAATCAAGGAAATAAAATGAAATCAATAAAAAATATTCATAAAAAAGTATACAAATTAACAAAAACAAACAATTAACGAAAAGTTAAATAAAAATATTGCATTTTTAAATAAAATATGATAATCTAAACTCGAAGGAGAGAAGTTATGAATAGAGTTGAAATCAAAAAAAGAGCCAAAGAGTTTGCATTTAACAACAAATGGAACATATGGAAACCATTTTTAGTGTACTTTGTTATTATGTTTGTTGTAGGATTTTTATTAGGATTATTAGGATTAGATCCTGAATCAACTGAGTATTCCATTTTAAATCTAATTATTACATATGCTACAGTACCACTAGTAATAGGATGTGTATATTATGTAATGAATCTTATTCGTGGAAAAGAATTAGATATAAAAGAAATCTTTTCAAAATATAAATATACAGGTCCTATTATTGTAATAACATTCTTAGTTGGTTTATTTACAGGTTTATGGACATTATTATTTATTATTCCTGGAATTATTTATGCACTAAAAATGTCAATGGTTCAATATCTAATGGCAGATGAATTAGATGAAAATACGAATTACATGGATATCCTAAATAAAAGTAAGAAAATGATGGATGGCTATAAAATAGATTTTCTAGTATTTGGCTTAAGTTTCATTGGCTGGATTCTTTTAACAATAGTTACATTCGGTATAGCTGCTATATGGACAGTTCCATATATGACTACAGCAGAAATTATGTACTATGAAGAATTAAAAAAGAAAAACAATTAAATAGAACTACGGTTCTATTTTTTTATTGTAAATATAAGTATTTTCTCTTATCAGATTTTTCCCGAATAATTGACAAATTTACGAAATAGTATATAATTAAAATATGAGGTGATTGATTATGATAGAGTATGCAAATGATTCAGTAATCAAACTATTAAAACAGTACGATATGTTTGCCAAAAGTTTGAATTATATAGATGATATAGAACAAAAAAATGATGTATGCCATCAAATGACTAAAATAATTGAAGAAGTGTTAGAAATAACAAGTTCCATTTATGAAAAAAAATATCGTAAAATTTTATCACGTTCTGTATATCTAATGGAAGATGAAAAGAATCGTTTGCTAGAATTAGTCAATCTTATTAATGAAAGAAGAGCATACATAAATAATCAAATAACTAGTCATCAAGAACTAACAGGAATAGTTATTAATACCTATTCTGTACCTGGAGAAGAGAATTTAGAAAAATATAAAGAAAATATAAAAATAATAGAACGCTATAAAACAAATATTCGTATGGAAAGCGTACTAAAAGAAGAAATAGAATCATTAGATGAAACTATCAAAACAGCAAATGAAAAAATAAATAATAATAAAAATTTAAATAGACAATTAGAAGATAGAATGATTCGTATAGTAAGTAATGCATTAGAAAAGCTTTCCTTATATGATTTAACAGAAAGAGAAAAAGAAATAGATTTAGCATATGCAGAATTAGGATATTCATTAGAAAAAGCCAAAAAAAATGCCAAATTAGCTCGCAAAGAAGGAACAGAAGAAATAATTTTAGAATGTGATAATATATTAGCATCAACAACGGTAGATTATGAAAGATATAAAGAAAAGAAATTAATATTACAACTAATGTATATATATCAAAAACCAGTACAAGACTATGAATCATTATTAGAAAAAAGAGAAAATATAAATAACATTTTATTAAATATTACTGAAAGTGAATTATACTCTATAATTGGACAAGAACTAAACAAAGAATACTCTACAATAAAATTAGAAGCACAAGATGTAGCAACACTAAAAAGTCTAATAGAAGAAAGAGAATTAAAAAAACAAAAATTAAGAGATGTAGCTATGGAAAATAGCAGCGATACAGTACAAGGACTTTTATCAAGCCTTCTAGAAAATGAAAAAAAATATCAGCAAAAATTAGAAGAGGAAAAGAAAAGAAAAGAAAAAGAAAGAATTGAAAGAGAAAAATTATTAGAAAAAAAGAAACTAGAAGAAATGGCAAAAAAACAAAAAGAACTAGAAGAAGAAAGAAAAAAAGAAATTGAAATGAGAACAAAACAACTACTAGATGAAAAGAAAAATTCAGTTTTATTTCCAAAAGAAGAAGAGAAGCAACCTATTAAAAAAGTAGTAAAAACGATGCCACCAAAAGAAGAAATTAAAACAGTAAAAAAATTATCTAATAATAATTCTTTAAACAAAATAAACAATAATTCTCCAATTTTTACTGAAAATAAGGATGTTTTCAACAAAAGAGAACATACTAAATCAGTAGTGAATGAAGGAATACCAATAGTAAAAAATAATTCTGTAATATCTGCAAAAAAGCAAGACAAAGTAGATGATACATTATTTCCAAGTATTCCATTAGATAAAAAAGAAAATATATTTCCAGACAATAAAGATAGAACAAATAATTCATTCTTTGATGAAGATGAATTTAAAGATTTAAGTAATTATTTAGATCAAAATAAAAAGAAAGATAGTTGGTTTTAGAATAAAAAGAGGTGAAAAAATGGACGATTATATAAGTAGTAATAAAATAAAAGAAAATAAGTATAAAATATTAAGAATGAGCTTACTACTAGGGGATGACGAGAATAGAGAAGAAACAATTAACAATTTTGAAGACGCAGCAAGAGAAATAGACGCAATGAACAATGAAATATATTTAAACAATTTAGAAAATAAGTTTTATGAAACAAACAAACTAGAGGAAGAAGAAAAGAAACTTGCATTATTAGTAGATTATATTGGAGGAAGAGTAGAACAAAGAATTTCATTATTAACAGATTTTGCAAATGTAACAGGATTTGATCTTCAAAACTTACCACCCATTAAGTATTATGATAAATTAGATGACTATAAAGAAAGACTTCAATATATAAGAGAATATTTAAATAATACAGCAAGATTAGAAACATTAAATGAAGAAGTAAAAGAGGCAAACGAAAAATTAGAAAAAGCGTATAAAAACAAATCCTCTTCAGAAGAATTCAATCAAAGAAGTGAAGAAGTACTTTATAATAAATATCAAAATATCATTAAGACAACCGACTATTTTAAAGATATAAATGAAGATAATGTTGAAGAACATTTAGAAAAAGCAATACAATCAGCAAATGAAAGCAAAAAATCATTAGATATTTTTAAAAATTCATTTAAAACATTATCACATTCTGGAATAAGTTCAGAGGAAGAAGAAGAATATCGTTCATACGTTATTAATGCTGGTAAAGCTTATTATTCCGATAAAGAGAAAGAATATCTAATAAGACTATATCAATATTTTATTAGAAAAGAATCCGATTATCATTCAATTTTAACAAAAAGAGATTCTATCAATGAACTATTATATGAAAGATTAAATTTAAGAAATGAATTAGGAATTAATGAAATAGATATACTTAGTAATTTATATGAATTACTAGAAAAACAATATGAAGATATAAAAAGACAAGCAACAAATATAGAAGAAATAGAACAATTAAATGAATTAATTGATAAAAGAAAAGAAGAAATTAATACAATAGAATTAGAAAATCAAAAAGTAGAGATTTTAGCAATCCTTCGTGAATTTGGTATGATAGAAACTTACACAAATGAAGAAGCAGTAGAAAAGGTTCCTGAAGAAACGAAAACACCTGAAGAAATCATTAAAGAAATGGATACAACATTTAACACAAACAATGAAGAAAATATATCATTAAATAAACCATTAATGGAAGAAGACAAAACAGCATCACCATCTATTTTTGATTTACCATCATTAGATGAAAAGAAAGAAGATGCTTCAATAGAAAATAATTCTCTATCAGAAGAAGTATCCAAAGAAGAACCAAAGGTACCTGAAGTAAAAATAGAAGATTATCAAGATAATCAAGTAATATCAGTAGAAAATGCTGAAGGAATAGATTTAGAGTATATTCACGCAAAAGCAAAAAAAGTAATGCAAAGAGTAGGAGAAATGTTAGGAATTAAAAGTGAAGATATAAAAGAACCTCTACCATCTACACCAGTAAATAGTATTCCATCATTAGAAGAAAAACAAGAAATTACTATTCCAAAGCAAGAAGAAGTTTCACAAAACAAACAAAATGAAATGGTAAAAGAGGTAACTAACCCCTTTCTAGAAGGAGAAAATCAAATAAATACAACTAACCCATTATTTACAGATAATCTTCCAGAAAAAGAAACAGAACAAAGTGAAGAAGAGCAAAATTTTTGGTTTCCAAGTGAGACACCAGATGCATTAAATGAACTACCAGATTTAGAAAATAATACTACCCCATCAAATGCAAACAATTTTTTTGCAAATAATACAATGCCTGATTTGAATTTTCCTGATTTAAAAGTAGATTTTGGAAATAATGAGGAGGTATCATCATGAATATAGAAGTAAATAAAATAATCACACTTGGAAATAAAGAAAGATATTTAGTAATATCACATGTTGTCAATAATCTAAAAGATTATTACTATATTGCCGAATTAGAAGATAATAATAAAGATATTAAAGATAACTATAAAATAATGCTAAAAACAGAAAAAGAAGGAAAAATATTTTTAGATGAAGTAGTAGGAGAAGCAAATTTAAAGGTAATCTTACCTTTATTTGTAAAAAATGAATAGAATGGAAGGGAAATAATAGATATTATTTCTCTTTTTTGCTATAATTTAGTAGGAGATGAGTGATTGCAATGAAAAAAATAGTCATCCTCGGGGGAGGAACAGGTCAATCCGCCTTATTAAAAGGATTAAAACAATTTCCAGTCGATATAAGTGCAGTAGTTTCTGTTTGTGATGATGGTAGAAGTACAGGAAGGCTAAGAGAAGAATTTAATATTTTAGCAGTAGGTGATTTAAGAAAAGTAATCATTTCATTATCAGAAACAGAACCATTATTTGAAGAACTTTTTAATTATAGATTTAAAACAACAAGTGATTTAAACGGTCACACAGTAGGTAATCTTTTCCTAACAGCCCTATGCAATATCACCGGTAATTTACAAGAAGGAATAGAAACTATTGGGAAAGTACTAAAACTAAAAGGAAAAGTATTACCCTTTACTTTAGAAAGTCCAACATTAGTAGGATTAATGGAAGATGGTAGCACAATTAAAGGAGAACATTTCATAACAGAAAGTGCCATGAAAATAAAAAAAGTATATTATGAAAAAGAAGTAACCGTCAATCCAAACGTACTAAAAGAAATAAAGGAAGCAGATTTAATTATTTTAAGTATGGGTAGTTTATATACAAGTGTAATACCAAATTTATTATGCAAAGAAATGATTAAAGCTATTGATAAAAGTAAAGCAAAAGTCATGTATGTATGCAATATGATGACACAACCAGGAGAAACAGACGATTTTAAAGTAAGTGATCACGTTAATGTATTAAACAATTACTTAGGAAAGAAAAAAATAGAAGTAGTAATAGCAAACAATGGAGAAATTCCAGCAGCAATGTTAAAAAAATATGCTACAGAAGAACAAAAAGATAAAGTAGAATTAGATAAAAAACAAATAAAAGGCATTAAATTAATAACAGGAAACTATGTAACAGTAGAAGAAAATGTAATTAGACACAAAGTGGATAAATTATCGGTCGATATATATAATTATCTAATAGAGGAGTGATAAAATGTCATTTACAGGCTCTGTTAAAAATGAAATAACTAGATTAGATGGAAGTCGCCCTGAATATATAGCAGAATTATCAGCAATTATAAGAAATAGCGCCAATATTACTAATGATATTATTATAACAATAGCAGATAATTCCGTTGCAAGAAGAATATTTAAATTAATGAAAAGCATTTATGATGTAACACCTATTATTACAGTACGAAGAAGATATAATTTTAATCATAATTTAAGCTATATACTAAGAATTACTCATAAAAAGAAAACTATATTAGAAGATTTATCTATTTATGATAATAATAAAAAATTAAATATACCTCATGATTTTTTAATTAATGATGAAGAAGTATTAAGAGCATACTTAAGAGGACTATTTATTGCAGTAGGAAGTATTAATGATCCCAAAACAAGTAGATATCATTTAGAATTTATAGTAGATAATAAAGAATATGCAAATTATATATCAAAACTATTAAATCAATTTTATTTAAATAGTAAAGTAATTAAAAGAGAAAAAAACTATATGGTATATATAAAAGAAGCAGAGAAAATAAGTGATTTTTTAAGAGTAATTAATGCTTATCAAGCAGTATTCTATTTTGAAGATATACGCATATATAGAGATCATAAAAATATGACAAATCGACTAAATAATTGTGAACAAGCAAATGTAGATAAAATATTTTTAACAGCAGCCAAACAACTAAATGACATAAAAAAGATAAGGGAAAACGATTTATTTGATTTAATGGACGATAAAATAAAAGAAGTAATTATCTATAGAGAAAAATATAAAGAAAGTTCTTTACAAGAATTAAGTGAGATTATGAGCCAAGATTTAGGCTATACCATTACCAAATCAGGATTAAATCATAGATTTAGAAAAATAAAAGATATTGTAAGTAAAATATCTTAAATATCTTGCATAATTAAATCATTTATGTTAGAATGAAAACTGTTATAAATGATTAGTAATTTAGATAAATCAGTAGTATTATGGATATCATTAAGAGAGTTAGTGTCTGGTGAAAACTAACGGTAGAAATAAATACGAATTACATATCTATAGCTAATCGGGAGAATCCCGTTATCAAATTAAGAAAATAAAAGGATGGTACCGTGCCTTATTGCACTCCTTTAGCGTACCATCCTTTTTATTATCAGAAAGGAATGATTATAATGACATTATTTGAAGAATTAAAATGGAGAGGATTAGTA
>AUXO010058010.1_pt1 | contig 15848 bp, 12 predicted proteins | sample 768731 | NCBI WGS metagenome assembly AUXO01 (sample SAMN02715735, study PRJNA202380) | gut metagenome | biome: sheep rumen | host: Ovis aries | place: New Zealand: Palmerston North
TAATATGTTCTATTTTTCTTCTCTTTTATTTGGAGATTAAAACAGAATCTGTCCCACCAACTCTGCTGGAATGTTCACGGGGTTATAGATAATGTGAGTGCGCTCTTTCAACTTCCCATCGAAAAAGTGGCGTATGGTTTCTGTCTGAACCAATATCTTGTCTGCCTTTCGATAGACCAGTTTTTCCAGCTGCTCCATCACCCAAAACTTGTTCACTCCACGCGGGTCATTCCGCTCGGCCACGATGGTCTTCACGCCAAGTCCCATGGTGCATAGCAGCACCCTAATGTTGAATGGCTCCAGGAAAGACAGTATCAGGTCAGGCTTCTCCCTCTTAACCAGTTGCCTGAAGCATCTCATTCTCTTAAAGTCGCTTGCACCGCCAGCCTCCTTTGTCAGGTTATACCACTTCGCCCTGTGGTCATACTCATAGAACTGTGGCACATCGGCCCATGTTACGAGAATCACCTCGTCATAATTGTCACAGAGGGGATATGAGAGGTTTGCACACACACGTGCAGCACCACCTTGTGCTAAAGTTGCAAAGGACAATATGATTTTCGACATGGATTATATTCTTTTCTCTTTCGGCAGATTAATCCAGGATCCAAAAGTATAGTCCCATTTCTCTGGTGTGAAGGGGACGATGCCTCCATGATGGAAGAAAGTCAATTCGCCAAAGTACACCTTACCATTCACCTCATAGAAATCAACGCGAACTTGAGGTAGGCCCTTGCTTAATATTGAGGCAAGCATTTTCATCTCCTCAAAACAGACGGGCTTTTCAGGTAATGTTTTGCCTGCATCATGATATTGGTGTATATCCAAATGGTTGAAGTCAGCATCAAAATAGTCAAACTTCACTTCCTCGTCCTGTTTCCCTCTATCTTGAGAAATAAACATAGCCTTTACGTCACCGTCAAAACTAAAGAACTTATAATCCCTTAGTTCGCCAGTCTTACTATCTTCCATGTATTGTTCAGCAATAATCCTGCGATGAACATTTTTATATGGCCACTCACGGGTTACTGCATAATTATCGCGTTTCAGACAGTTCTTCAGTTTGTTGATGGCTTTTTCTTTGTTAAGCTTCTGCTTATCTCTTACCACTATTACGCCTCCAGAATCGTGAGTGGTTTTCAAAACAAACTGGCTGGGCAGGCAATCCCATTCAATATCCTCTGGTTCTTCCCAGTGCCCAATCGTTGGAATAATGTATTTGTCACCTATTATTTTTGCTACATACTCCTTTGCTGCATACTTATCTACCATAATGGTATATATGGGGTTATGGTCATATAGCTTCTGCCAGTTCAGTTTCTCATTGTATGTCTGGGGATTCTCTAAATTCAGCTTTTTCCCTGTATACAGACGATAACGCGTCTTCACATACCACTTGTCATTGGTAATCCAATGAGAAAAGGTTCGGAGCAAAGCAGAACCTATATATCTGGGGTGAACGATTAACCGAAGAAATCTATCTCTGTATCTCATAACAATATAAATAAACTTATTATCTCATTCTATTTGTTTTTCAAGCAAAATTTCGTCTTATCTCAATGCACCTCACAAAAGATATAGTCATAAAGTTGATTCCTTTTATGCTCAGACAAGTCAGTAACAATAAGACACTCAAGATTGACAATTGAATAATCTACATCATTCGTCGCTGGCCTCACTCCTTTAAGTACATCAGTATATGCTCCACTTACAAGTAATGCCTGTACTCTATCTTGCGGGCAGAAATCCTCCACGATCAAAATTTAAAAAAACATATCTAAGTTTTGAGACTAATGGTTCTATACCTAATCGAAATGCAATTCTTAAAATTCCGGCTGGTATTTTTACGTCTCGTCTTATATTTCTCACATCACCACTCCAGAAGTGAGCTGGCCCATCCGCAAAAGTCAGCTGATATGCATCTCCCTTTTCCGTTGGCTTCCTTTCCATTACACAGGGGCCTGTATATTTATGCTCTACCAGCAGGTCTTCCAGCAACTGGCTAAGCGACTGCTCCTCTTTGTCATCAGGTCCTGCAGTAGCAGTAGATACTGTTGTATAGCCCATCAAACCGATAGGACGAAAAGTGACCACATCCATAGATATGGTTTTTGCACCCTGCCAAAAAGCAATGTTGGCACATCCTGAAGTTGCGATGACAACATCGGCCCTTTGAAAGAGGGATTTTGGCACGGGAGCCTGAGAGGCGAAAAAATGGCAGGACAGATTTGGGGCTTGTGAAAACCGGCTCTTGAACTGGTCCAGGGCCGTGACGCCAAAGAAGATGAGGTTCATGGATTTGTCGTTATGCACGGAGGCAAACTTGCACAGCTCGGCAATCATTGACGGGAAGAAACCTTTATAGCGACCAAATATAACAATATTGAAATCCGCTCTACTTAGGGTTTCCAAGGCAGGAAAATCAATATCCTGAGGCGGTATTATGCAATTTGCCGACCAGAAGTGTTTCTCCGCATCAGCAATCTTCATATAAGGAGAAAAAAGGATCTCAAACATCTCCTTCTTGATAGAGAAAATCTCTTCGTGGTCATACTTGAACTTGTAAAATTCGAACAACTCTTGACTGTCTATTTTCTTGGCTTCACCTATAATATATACCAAGTGCCTTGCTTTCAACTCTCTTGCCAGCAACTCACCCCAAAGAGAAAGAATAACAGAGTTCGACTCTACTGCTATTTTTCCTGATGATATGTCTATAAGAGAACTCATCTTAGAAATAATCTTTTTTACTTTGGACAATGTAAATAATGATGGAGCATAAAATAGTTCTGAAAAACGATTCTCCGAAAAAGGTTTGAGATTATCAAGCACAACAGGCGCGTTCTTTAAGCCATGAGAATCAATCACAACAACGTTCCAACCATTATCCTTCAGGAATCGCGTCTTGTTGTTGGCATATCCAGACCCGCCACTTATGCCACCCATCGTGTTTGTTAGTAAAACGTATGTTTTCATCTTACAATCAATCGTGTTTATATTCAATTCCCATTTCTTGATGGAATTTTTATAAATGTCACAATAGAGTCAAATGACTTACCTTAATAATATTTCGCCATGCATAGATTGACGGGGGGATAGTCTTTTCCTATTACGTCCAGTTACGAAACCTAACAATAAGAATATTGCCATATTCTCAACAGAACAATATGACATTGAGAATAACGATTTCATGAATAAGATTAAAACAATTAATGTCATCACTCTTCTATCCAAAGGATCTTGGATTTCATTTCTTGAACGTATTAGTTTTGTCATATAAACAAGATAAAAAATAATTCCCAACAATCCCGCAGTTGCCAACAATTCAAGCCAGTCATTATGCGCTCTGTTTCCTGCAATATCCATAGAAGAACAGAAACCATAACCAAAAATCAATTTTAGTATATTTTGCTCCGTTGACCACTTGCCCCAAATCATCCTGTAAATGTATTCCCGTCCATTTGTGTTACCTTCAATTGTGTCTTCTATTCTACTTTGTAAATACTCATTGCTTATATAGATGTCTTTCATCAAGTAACATGACACGACCAATGCTATTGCAGCAATTACTAAATATGTGTATTTGAATTTCTTTACTTGACGTATATATTCAAAATATATGTAATAGACTGCTGACAAGAGAAAAATAAGTATAGCTCCTCGTTTGGCGCCATTTAGTACCATAAACAAAGCAAAAATCACAAGAGCGATAGATAGTATTTTGTTTTTTACATAGAAAACGTATGGCATAAATACTACAAACGCATAAGAAAGATTCATTGTACCCTGATTACCTCCTCTTTCAAACAGCATCTCTTCACGTTCAACAAAAAAGCGATAAGAGGTAGCTAACATTAAAAGAATGAATGTAATCACAATTTCTTTTTCATTTAGCTTTCCTTTAATAGAATAATAATATGAAAAGAAGAAAATACCCAGACTCAATATGATATTAGCATAAAATCCACTATGACGACTAATGTCACTAAAAATGAAATATATTGTATTAATTATTAACAAAAGAATTATCCCCATAACTTCTGGTTTGTGGATATACTCTATACTCCTAATCATACAAGCCATAATAGCTACGAAAATAATAAGTAGCATACCTCGGGCTGTTGTCGATGCCAATCCAAGAAACATGAAGGCTATCAAGGCAAACAAAACCATATATTTGGGAATTTTATTGATAATAGACATGTTTTTTACTATTCTTTATTATTAAAATGTTTTTTCAATACATTATGTAGAATCTCTTTCACCTCATTAAATTCCTGAATGTCCCATTTTGTACATATCAAATAAATAGCCATGATGCCAACCGCCACTTGTATTGGTAACACTACCCAGTAACTGAGCGGAAGATATTTCAGGAAAAACACCGACAAGGCCACTGCTAACCCTACTCCATAACTAGGGGCAATGTCCTTCAGCTGCATCCAGGAACTGTAGCCCAAATCCTTTCCGGAATAATAGCTGTTGAGGAAGAAACAAATGATACTGGTGAATATGCTGGCGACCAGCATCCAGTAAATTCCCACAAAGGCACCAATGAATAGGGGACCAAGCAGTATTATCTTCTTCGCTATCTCCAGATACAGGAAAATGTCGGTACGCCCAAGCACTTTCAGCATGTTCAGGTTGATGGCCTGAAGAGGGTACATAGAGCGATAAATGCAAATTAGAGGCAGGAAAGTGGCGGCAACATGCCATTTCGGACCTACCAGACAGTATATCAGTGGTTCTGCTACTGCACCCACCGAGAACATACACACCACCGTTACAAACATAGTGGTCTTGATTACGCGTCGGTAGGCACTCACCATTCTCTTTGGGTCATCCTGCACCTGTGCAAGTGCCGGATAGGTGACTCGCTGAATAATTCCCGTAAAATTGGAAGAGAATATTTTTGCAAACTCACCTGCCTTTGAGAACTGCCCTAAAGTTGCAGGAGAATAGTATTTAGAAACCACCACTTTCTTCAATTCAGCCCATAGTTTATCTAACAGTCCACTGACAAGCAATTTCCACCCAAACCACCACATATAGCGAAGGCTCTCTATACTGAATTTCAGCTTGGGCCACCATTTATTGAACACCCATAGACATACAGTATAAACAAGCTGACGTGAAAGTTGCTGCCCCACAAGGCTCCATACGCCATATCCTGCAATGGCCATGCCGATGCCTATCACACCACTGCTGACAGCAGAAATGAAGCTGGCCTTTGTTCTGGTCTTGAAGTCGATGCGCCGCTTAAGTATGGTTTCTTGCACGATACACAACGATTGGAGTATAAGAATAAGTCCCATCACTCGCACCAGAGCTACCAGCTGTGGACGCTCGAAGAACTGGGCTATCCACGGGGCACCAGCATATAGTAGGGCAAACAGTGCCACACTGACGGTGAGATTGAAGACGAAGAGCGTGTTATAGTCCTCATCCCTCACCTCAATCTTTCTGATGAGCGCACTGCTGAAACCGCTATCCATAATAGCCGCCATCACAGTTGTAAAGATGATGACTATTCCTATCAGCCCATATTCTTCCGGAGACAGCAGACGGGCCAATACAATGCCGACCAAGAACATCACCCCTTGCCCAAGGAAAGCATCAGCTGCACTCCAGAATGTTCCCTTGACGGTTTTATCTTTTAATGATTCTGCCATCTACTTTAGATAATCGTAAAACCGTATTTCGCCTCACGTTTCTTGAAGGCATCGTCACCACCCTCTAGAATATCGCATACGTGTTCGCGAATACCCTGTGATTCCAAAACAGTCACACATTTTGCAGCCTTCTTGCTCGAATTCTCAAGGCTGCCATTAATATACTGGAATTTCAGGTCATCACGATTCTTACTATTAACGCCATCCTGATTGGCTACAATCACATTCTCTGCATCAGCTCCCACTACCAAATTAGGATTATGAGTCACGATTATTATCTGGCGAGTTTTTTTCTTAGTCTTAATATACTCAACCAACTCGTTATAAATAGCCCTGTTATCAAGACTGTCTTCTGGCTGATCTAACAATATGGGGCACTCTTTCTTACTGAAATCCAATAAGAGCTTCAAGATGACAAAGGCCTTCTTACCTTCCGACATTGACGAGAAAGAGTCTTCTTGATAAGTAACTTTGTAAGCAATAACAAACCAGTTCGTTGTGAAGAATTCTTTGACAACATTATCTATCTCATAGCTCGCCTTTAAGTCGATCCGATTGCTCAATGCCCTGTCAAGTATTTCCTCACAGACCTTTCGTGTCTGATTGCTATAGTCATCCCTAATATGCTCTATATATGATTGACGCTCGCCCCCTCTCCTGTTAAAACGAGCCTCAATAAAATCGTTTATATCGCCTTTTCTTGCTTTCTTTTCGACACTAATCTTTACACCACCAAAGTCTATGAACATGCTAACAACGATTTCATCAATTAATGATGAAAACTTCAAATGCGTATTTACAATATTATGCTTTAGTACTGTTTGCCTATCATTCAACGATTTGATGGTCTTTTCATACTCCTCAATGACAGAGAGGGTCTTCTGCTCGTCCTTCTGGCGTTTCTTCAGTTCAGAAAGTACGTTGTTTTGCTGTATATACTCTACTCCTTTTTTATATACTTCATTACCTTCTATTGCTTGAATCTCCGCTATAAACTTATCCTTGACCTGCTGGGTTGACGTGTGGTACTTCTTTACTATTAATGTCCATTCCTTTTCCGCCTTGACAACAAAACGGTTGTATTCCTCAGGCAGTTTCAACTTATTTTCATTGATGTCGGATAGACTCTCGAAACCTCGTTCCTCAGCATAATTGCTTCTGAAAGGGGTGGCTATTTCCATTTTCTCGAATAGCCTTATGTCTGTGTCGCATAATTCTATAAGTTTCTTCTTTTCTGCAATCTGTATTTCCATTTCATGGAACTTCTTTAACTCATCCTCGCTCATTCCCAGCGATTTGGTGGCGGCGGCTATTTGCTCTTCAATCCGTTTTAATTCAACACCAATACCGTCTTTATTACCTGTCTCCCTGCTCTTCTTTTCTTGTTCGTTCAGTAGTGCCTGGTTCTGGAACAAGTCCAAGAGGTCGTGGCTGAGCTGTTTTTTCAACTCATCACAACTGTTATTATATGCATTCAGCTTCACACCTTGGTTGCTGCCTAACACAATACCTCCTATCAGCTCATTGGTTTTCTCGCTCGATTTGGCCATATTATAGAGATACCCCTGACCATAATACTCAATGTCGCGCGCCTGCGTAATGGTATCATCTGCCCATTTGATAGTTAACGATGGGACATGCTTGTCAACGAAATCGTTCTGTCTATCACTTTCAAGCCTTATAGCAGGTGTTATCTTCTTAGCAATAGCAGCAAGCAAGGTGGACTTTCCTGTTGAACGCCCCCCAATAATGGTATTCAGATTCTGGTTCAAAGGAATTGTCTCTTTCCAAAAACCAGATTCATTCAAGGTGATAGTGTCAATAATGTGGTATGCCTTTTTCTCTTCAGGCTTCAACTCTTGTATTCTTACTCTCTCTTCCGGCTCATAAACAATCTGCTTTAATCCATTGAAACTAAGGTCTGCCTTTATCCAACAGAATCTGTTGCCATCAGGTTCAAACAGTTTGCTTTCGGAATGTGCATCACATCCGTGAATACAAGGTTTCAACGTGCGGATTTTCTTTTTCACCAACTCCTTTGTATCAACGCCATTTCCGAGGAAATAGGCAATATCTTTTTCGTTGGAAGAGAATATGCAGTCCGACATGTTGTATATTACACGCCTAACTTCGTCCAACGATCCATTTTCATTTTCAAACAAATCATAATGTTTCTGATAGGCAGAATTTCCGTCGTTATTGGAATTACTTACTACAATCAAGGTGTTTTCCCGTAGCTTCGTGTTATTCTCGAACAACTCTTGTAGCCTATCGTAACTTGTAATAAAATGCTCTACACCTGCCTTGTATGCTGCGCTGTCATCCAGCTGCGCATCATAGTGTTTCCCCAAACCAATCAGTCCGGTTTCATTCATCTTGAAATCTTGGCCTTCCACTTTAAAGTACAAGGAACCAAAGAAATCATTTTCCAAATTCCGCACATAATCAGGATTGAATATACAGTGAATGTTTACCAACTTCCCTCTGTCTGTCACTGGCAGCATCCTGAGTTCCACATTTGGCAAAAGGAGTATGCCACTTATGAAGGCTTTCTCCTTATCGGAAAAATCAGGATTTGTGACGATGGCATCCTGATATTCTTTCACCTCTTTATATCTGGCTATACTGAAATAATCGGTAACACCCATTGCATAGATTCCCTTCTCAACTGCCTTCTTAAAAAGCAGTTTGCAAAATGACCCCATATCTGCACAAGCATAGCAGTCGTTCTTATTCGTTCCCTTGGTATGAAGATGCAAATCCCACCTTCGCCATTCCGATCCACGGTTCGTCATATCTTTTACAATTTCATCCTTTTGACACCATACTCCCCCAATCATCATAATGAATTAAGTATGCCTTGTCGCCATCATTATTCCAAACATTAATGTCCAATCCCCAATATATATTGTGTGTAATAGTCTTGGAATCATTATTGTGTGTGTGATAGGTGCCATTTTGTGTAAACAGCCATATAAAATCACCTTCATCCACATTTATATCAGGCATAATATATACGTGGCGATGTTTGTTGCTAACAATACCATTTTCATCGTAGGTCGTATCAAGTACAATATATTCGTTGATGTTACACTTCCTGATAGCCTTCAAAATCAATCGCTCGCGCTCCGTGCCACGGTCTGCTATTTGTATAAGTTTCAAGTCCATTCCCATTTTATTTTATTTCTTCACCAATTTTCTGATTTTCTATCGCCTGATGCATCTCGTTGTCGTCCTTGAACGAAGCAGCTTGCGACAATGGTATTCCTTTCCAGATACGCCTCACAGTATATACTGGGTAGGGATAGGACTCTTTGGTGAAGTTGTCGTAGTCAAACTCCACATCTACATCCACATCCATTGTAATCTCATGCAGGGCTTCCTCATTAGGTGCCACAACAACAATATCACTCTGTCTTATGCCAGAGAAGTCAAATTCTGCACCGGCTATACGCCACTCTCGAAGCCATGTGAAATCATGTTCTACTACATCAAGAGGTTCAAATCTCCAGTTCAAAGATGCATCAATGAGTTTTTGCTCGTTCTCATCTCCATATATCACAGGCCTGCATCCATATTCACGAACCAGGACATCACGGATGAAGCCAATTCCAAACTGAGAATACATTGGCTTGGGGAATTTATCCATATATCTCAACTGCTCACCAAGCATTGTTAGTGGGGAGTCTGTAAAGCAGATATATCCTTTTCCAGACACGAGTTTTTTCTGTCCGAGTATTGCCTTCATATTCACAACAGGGTTTGGACCACCTGTAAAATGAAATAGATACGGGGTAAGATCTGGCTTCAGCTGCCTTAATGTATTACTTGGATTGGCCATCGCGTAGTAGCAAAAAATCAATCATCTTTTTTCTTATCGTAACCGGGAACAATCTCACCTTTATTCCAGATTTTCCGTTTCTCTTCTTCTGTCCAGTTTGCCATAACTAAATTGTTTTTACCGTCTTATCTTTTAAACTTTGTTCTGCCATTTCTAATCAATAAAATTCATCAGTGTTTCATTCTCGATTCTCCTCTTCACATTTTCACGGGAGAAGTCTGGTGGCGTAAGTTTGTATGACTTGTCATCCATTTGAGTATTATGCTCTTTGAATTGGAATGAGCGAAGTTTATCTATTGCCATATCATCCACAAGGATAGTAGAGTTCTGCCCACCTTTCACAGTGACCATTTTGTTAGTTTCTGTCTTGGTAGGCCGCATAATACAAGAGTCACCATAGTTCGACGTATTTACCTGCACGAAATAACAATGTATATCACGTACCCAGGAACCAGCAATGTCGGCATAATAGTTCACGTCTCTGTTCAGCTCTGTAGCCACTAACAAGTCCACCTTCGACTTAAATAGAGACCTGTCGTTAATGTTCGCCAGTTCAAAGCAGTTGTACACAGAGAAATATATCTTCCTCCAGTGAAATAGGCAATAGAGAGGCTGTTTAAAGGTTGGTATTTTATAACGATAACCCTCCAACATCTTTTTCTCTAATGGGGAATAATGGTTCTTGATGCGCAGATTGACTGAAACTGTTGTTGTGTGCTTCATTCGGAATGGCAGAATAGTAGCTACGCTATTATATACATAATCATTCTTTCCATGATAGTACTCCAGGCCTGCTATGATTGCCATATTGTGTCGCTTACTCTGACTTACAAGCAAATCAAGCCACTGGTGCGGTACACTCAGTTCTGGCAGCACCAGCATGTCACATTTCTCCTTGGCTGCCTCGTTTATAATATTAAACAGTGTTTTGCGTCTCTCTGCTGACAACACACATCTCTTTAGCATTGAGCATTCAACTTGTTTGTCGCTCACTTTCAAGTTGGCAATTCCGATACGCTTGTTTTCTTTGCCCTCCCAGTATTTATCTTCAATGTCAACATACCAGCTATTCTTATTGCCAATAACAGGTAATGGTGTCAGTTCTGCCTGTACTCGACCTTCTCTATACAAATTATACCATTCATAATTTACCAGGTAGAACAGTTGTTTTGTCTCGTCAGTTATTGCCTGTTGCATCTGTGCTCCGTCACTCACCAAGTCTGTTGAGAGATGAATACCTATTGCCAGCAGATTCGCTTCATCATATCTGAAATAGCGAGGGGCCAGATATGGTATAACGTTGTACTCTGGCTTACCAATCGTTGTCGATCTGTCTAACAGATTCGCCTCAGAATCACTTAATGTAGTAGTATAGTTTATGCCTGGCATCCCCAACAGATTATGTCTGAACATATTCGCAGACCTAATAGCCAATGCTTTTTTCTTACAATCGACGTTCTGTTCATGTGTAAATCCATTCAACTTGAACTCTGGATTAAGTGCAAAAGGGGTAGCTACGGCTAGTTGGAGTGTTTCTATAAGGTTCTCCTTGTACATCTTTATCCATTCTTCATTTATGACATTGGACTCAATCTTATCGATTGCCCCCAATGTCTGTCTGATGAATTGTTTAAGCGATTGCGGGTCATCAGTAACAAAGAAATAGGTCGCAACCTTCTCCCATAACATACAAAAATCAATACTTACCCGCCACTTGAAGAAACTCAGTATCTGCTGGCTGGCTTTTTTCCTGCTTTCTTTGGTACCAGTCTTTTTCTTTACGGCTCCTGCCATGAATATCTTACTGGCCAGGAACTTCGACGCTCCGAACTTATCCTCTTTAAAGCCTTGCAAACTTCTCAGTTTCTGAATAGAATCGGAATATTGTAATGAGAATGCATCACTGTCAAACTCCTCATCTATGATGTCTTCGTCTGGAAGAAACCTGAACTCACTACGTTGTTGGTCAATGTTTTGACGAAACTTATTGATGGCAGCCCTTGACTCCTCATGGTAGAAATGCTGCAATACTACCTTCTCTTCTTGAATCTTCAATGATTTGTAGTTACCCGTCAACTCATAGTACCCGTTAACGAGTTTCAGTATCTTCTTGTCCTCGAAACTCGTCATGAACTTAGCAATGACATTTTCCTTCTCTATTTTGCGCTCACTGAATACAAAGAGCATGTCATCAACATAACGGCCATAATAAACAGGGCTTAACTTGTTGACAATATCATCATCAAAGTCGCAAAGATACAGGTTTCCAAGTACTGACGAAGACAGAAGTCCGACAGGCAGAATCGCATTCCCCTTCTTGATTTCCTCGTCTGGCACTCTCATTCCTTCATCTATGAAGGAGGACGTTACCCGGGTATAACTTTCGTTTATTATTTGAACTAACTGGCATAATCGCTTGATGCACGCATCTTCCATGTCTATGCCGAGCTCATGTTTTTCATTGAGATGATTCAGCAAGTCTATTACATTAACCCTTGATGAATAGTAATAACGTTGTATGTCGAGACAAAGTATCGAAGCGTCCTTTCCTTGTTCGAGCAGCCATGAAGCTGTATTTAATGCCGTGTCACGCCATTTTTGATAACCGATATAATAGGGCTTGAATAATTGCAACCCGCTGTGTAGGTCGTCGTTTTCTTCATCATAGTCAAAAAGATACGCATAGTTGTTCCTTTTCAGAAGATTTCTGAAGTGCTTGCCTACAAACATCAGCCATAACATACTGATAATATGTACCTCTATTGGCGCATCTATCAGCATATTCAGTTTTGACACTTTGATGGTTGTATTCAAAGGCTTGTTTGTAACCAATCGTTCGCTCTCAGGATTTTTATCCGGTTTGTCTACTGACTTTGTAATATATGTAAAGCCAATCTGCTTTAATATTCCTTTCAGTTGTTTGTTGTCTTTGTCTAGACCATTTGCGATGGCTAAAACCCCGCTCATAGCAGCGGAGAAGTTTTGCTCAAACGGCAGAGGTGTCTCACCATAAAACCGCTGTTCAAATTCAGCAATCTTATAGCGTATGGTCAACGAGGTGTTATCGTAATAAAAAAAGCTCTTCACCTTTCGATATGCCTCGTAAATGTCGCGAATGCTTATCGTGCCATTCTCCATTTTCTATTCTATTTACCTTAATCTTACTTCAAACACCCTTTATACACTCAGAACAAAGGTCACACCGAACTGCGCACACATTCTCAATCGTCTCGTCGGGCATCCCGATGATAGCTGCCATCGTCGAGGGTGCAGCCTCGCAAGCCTTCTGCATCGCCATTGCACGAGCATAGACCAGCCGCAAGCCATCCTCGAAGCTCAATGCCCCTGCTGCTGTCAGAGCCGAAAACTCACCCAGCGAATGACCTGCCACCATATCCGGCTTGAAGTCATCCATACACAGTGCCGTTATCACCGAATGGAGGAACACGGCGGGCTGTGTCACCTTGGTCTGTTTCAGGTCCTCGTCCGTACCTTCGAACATAATGTCCGTGATGCGGTAGCCCAGGATCTCGTTTGCCTTGCCAAACAGTTCCTTCGCTCTCGCGTTACTCTCATATAGGTCTTTGCCCATTCCAACGAATTGGGATCCCTGACCTGGGAATACGTATGCTTTTGCCATAATTATCATATTTTATTCATACTGAAAACTTTAGAAGGATTCGTCAGAAAAACCAAAAATGGAACATTTCTTAATAATCTCATTGCAGCAAATGATAGCGCAGCATAAGCCAGTACAGTCATAATGTTGCACTCCAATCCTTTATTAATTACAATGTAATGGAAAAACAGAACAAAAAACATATGGTACATATAGTAGAACATTGTCTGTTTCCCTTCTTGTGAGAAATACTTATTGTCTGGAAATACTGCTATAACAGAAAGCGATATAGGTATTACCCATACATAAAATGCCACCCTGGCAATAACGCCTAACAGCATATTTGATGTATTATATGCCGACCTTTCAAGTAGAACACTTATAGGGGGAAATGTTGTGGCAATTATCAATACTGCATAAGCAACTATCGCCGTAATAGGTATAACTTTCGGAACAACTCTTAGCCTCTCATAGTAATCTCGTAAATAGTACCCCAGTACAAAGAGGGGATAAAATGCGAATGTGCGTTGGAAGGACATTTCCCGTCCTAAGGGAACAAAGCCCATCAACAGGCTTACCGCGAGGACTAAAACCAAATGTAACAGCTTCTTTTCTTTCAGATTCTTTGGGGTCTGATTAAGAAATAAACGCCAGAAGTAGAGTGAGACCAAGTACCATAGTCCGTCAGCAGGATCATATAAATGTTTTAGATTGTAGACAAATCCTGTTGACCAAAAATCCGACAACGACCCGCCATTGTATTCAAGTGGTTTCCCGCCATATAGCAAATGAAATGTTAAATATATGACTATCAGCCAATTACCCCCACACAACAACTCTTTCAGATTTTTATTCCTAAACATCATACCTGAAATGATAACAAACACAGGCATATGAAAAGAATAGATAAACCTGAAAAGAGAACTGTTAATTCGGGAGTTAAGATTGATGTCTATACAATGACCGACCAGTACCAAGAAAATCAGAAAGAACTTAAGCGAATCTATCTGCGTATTTCTTGCTATACTTCTTTGTATCATATCTCTACAATATCACTAATCCTACAATCCACGAAAGGCACGATGGCAGTAGCCCAAGCCATGCCGACGCCAAAGGCACTCAGCATCAGCTTTTTCTCACCCTGCATCTTGTCTTTCAACTCGCTCACTATTGTCAGAGGAACGGACACAGACGAAGTGTTACCATATTTCTGGATGGTCCAAGGAATACGTTCCTTATCCAGTTTCATCTTCTTGGCGATATAATTGTTAATGAAGGCATTAGCCTGATGGAAGATATAATAATCCATTGCTTGGACATCCTCACCCGTAGCAGTCATCAGTCGCTTGATGTCCTTCGGCACCTCAACAATGACGAAGTTAAACACGTCGGCACCATTCATATAGCCTTGCTCATCCGTACGGATATTGCCATACTCATCCACAACCTTTTCCTTCAGCGTCTCTGCAGAACTCATATTACGATAGCCACCTCCGGGAATCATAATCAAGTTACCCCGCGAGCCGTCGCTGTTCAGGGAGAAGTGACTCTCACCGAACTTCTCGTCGCGTTCAATCAGCGCAGCCACACCGGCATCGCCAAAGATAAACGCCTCACGCCTGTCTTTCCGGCTATACACCTTCGAGCGGGTCTCGCCGTCCAGCAGCAATGCCTTCCTGAAACCGTGGTTCTGCATCATCGCATAGACGATGCTCAATGCATTGATAAACCCGGAGCAGCCCAACTGAATGTCAAACGCCATCGTAGACATCGGAAGTCCGAGTCTGTCCTGAAGCAGAATGGACGTAGCAGGCATACGATAGTCAGGCGTCTGCGAAAGGAACACCAAGAGGTCTATCTCGCTCTTGTCTATCTGGTTGTCAGCAATCAGTTTCTCAGCAGCAGCATAACAGAGATCAGAGGCGCAAGTATTCTCATCCGCAAAGCGACGCTCTGCCACACCGACTTTGTCCACCACCTTCTTCACCTCATCTTCCGGCCAGATGTCCAGATCGTAATGATAATTGTCTATAACTCTCTTGGGCACACAAGCCGAGAGGGCTGTGATGCCGACATTGTCAAACTTTATTATTGCCATTTCTTATTTTAAACTACGTCCGCCATCTATCACAATCTCAGTACCAGTCACCCACGAAGAGGCATCCGACAGCAGATAGATGATAGCATTCGCCACATCCTCCGGCTGACCGAACCGACCGAGCGGATAAAGTTGACGGTTGATTTCCCATTGCTCTTCTGTGACCACAGATTTGCCCTCCTTCAAGGGAGTCTCAACCATACCGGGAGCTACACTGTTGCAACGGATTTTCTTTGAAGCCAAATCAATAGCTGCATTGCGCATAAATGCAGTCATTGCCGCCTTTGTTGCACTATATAAACTGTTTCCTGGAGAACAAACGCCACGTGCCGAGATGCTGGAAGTGAATACTACAGATGCGCCTTTTGCCAGTTTTTTGCTTTTCACGAGCCGATGCGTCAGGTAAATCGGAGCCTCTGCATTGACATCGAAGATGCGCTTCATATCTTCCTGCTTGATGAACGGAACCAGTTGTAGAACATTATATCCGGCATTGTTCACACATCCATCCAGCACAGGAACTTCTGCCACCAACTTGTCAATACCTTCTGCCGAGCTAAGATCAGCCACTACGTATGAGTGACCTTCGCCACTTAGCATAGCGACTGTTTCTTTGGC
>AUXO012816648.1_pt1 | contig 15843 bp, 33 predicted proteins | sample 768731 | NCBI WGS metagenome assembly AUXO01 (sample SAMN02715735, study PRJNA202380) | gut metagenome | biome: sheep rumen | host: Ovis aries | place: New Zealand: Palmerston North
GAATACTAATCAATGTTGCTTTTTTTATTTTCAAACCTTTTTTGAAATAAACATATTTTTGCGTTTCAACTTTATTTTGTAGTTCTTGGTTGTCTCGGCTACCTTTTAAGACCATATCTACAAACTCGTCTTTGTTCATAACAACACCTCTTTAATCGCATTGTTCCCACAATTCAACAATAATGTCTATGACAATATCTTTGTAATCACAAACAATATCGTAATAAGTTGCTTTTGCGTTGGGGCAACAACCACATTCTTCAAGCAAATCAATTAAATCTGCTTTTTTTAATTTCATATTATGGACACAATATTCTTTTAATTGGTCTATGTTTTTTCTTTCTAATCTTTGTTTGATTTCACTAATTTTCATCGCCATAATTTAACACCTCTTTCACTAATTTGTATTCTTCTTGGTTGCAAAGCAATAATGTGTTTTTACTTTTACAGGCTTAACATAAATAGTTGTAGTCGTTTCAAAATCTTTGATACCACAATTATCTTTTTCTTTTGTTTCAATACTTGTTATAGTTTCTATTTTCTTCATAACATCACCTCTTTAATGAATCCTCGTTACTTTACCACCCCAAAAAAGACCAATAATAGTTCCTATATCTAACCAAAATACAAGCATTGCTTTTATCATTTCGTATGTCATAACAATTCTAGTTCTCCTTTATCATTCATTTTGTCTATCGCTTTTTTAAGCGCTTTGTTTATTTTCCAATAAACGATTAAGTTTACTAAAAGCATAAGTAAGCAGCCAACCAAACAACATAAACAAATTATCATTTGAAACATCATATAAGTTCAAGTTCCTCCTTCGTATAAGCCCAAACTTTTCCGTAATCTACGTCTTTAAGAACATACGTTCTTTTGCCAATGGACGCTCTGTGCCACGTTTCATTGCCAACTTTAAAATCTCTGTAGATATAGCAACGTTGTAACTGTCCGTTAGACCATCTTAACCAAGCTTTTATGCTCATTTTTTCTTTCCTTTTTCTACGCGGGCAACACCAACACCCATAACACCTTCAGTTTCAGCGAGTTTCAATGCCTCGTCTAATGGCATTTTATAGGCGTGCAACGACATAAGAAACGACATTGTTATGCCATTGATTAGTGAAACCCATTCTTCTTTGGTAATTTTGCTTTTGATAATAGCAGCTACTTTAGAGTGCTTTTCGTAGCCGCCCAAAGACATCGAAAGCACAAGCGCTACGTCTTTTAGCTTGTAATTTGATTTGTTTGTTTTGATAATTTCTTCCAGTCTTTCTTGTTGTGTTTTCATAAAAGTTCTAGTTCTCCTTATTTAACCATTAAATATATTCCCAAAAAACTTAATATGCTGCCAATTCCAGCACCTACACCAACCCAACCAAAAATAAGCAATATTTCTGTCATTGTAGAAACATATTGAGCATTTAAGATACTGCCAATTATTAAGCAAGTGATACCACTAATAACCAAAATCAAATCTAATAAAGCGAATATAAAACCAAACATAAATCTCATAAAATAAACTCTCCTTTTTCAAAATCGCAACTAATTAAGCAATTGTCCAATTGATACAGCAAATTGCTTATTGCATACATTGTTTCATAGCCTACTCCCCAAATAGATAATTGCATATAAACCCAATGTCTTGTCTTTTCGCTATAAATGATTTTGCCTAATTCATAGCACCTATTTTTGTAAGTGCGATTATTCTTTCTTTTGGTGTAAACCCAAATCTCGTTGTTTTCGATCGTGGCAATAATGTGCTTATAACTTATAGTTTTGTTCATAATCATACCTCCACATAGCACCAGCTTTGTGGCGCTCTAGTAAGTGGTTTCAAAACCTTAAACTCTTTTGGCTCTCCTTTGAATCCTATTCCACCCATTGTGGGCGAGTGCTAATTAGAATTGCTTTCATTTCGTTGTTCCTTTCTCCAACATTACCAATTTCATTTGTTCTTGCTTTTTTAGTTCGGGCAATCTATCAAGCATTTCTTTTGTAAAAAAATCGTTTGGTTTAGTGATAACCTCGCCAAGAATGTAAAGAGATTTTACAATGATTTCTTGGTCTAACACCATTTTTTCTAATCCGTTCATTTTATTAACCCCCAACCCCATAAAGAATCTAGTCCGCAGATTACACCAATCACTAACCAAAACGCAAAAGGAAGCAAGAAACAAATCCAACCAATTATTGCCATTAAATCGGTTGTTTTGTAATACCAAGGAACTTCAAAACTAATAGCCCAAAGTATAGCAAACACTATCGCTGCCACACACAACACACCAGAGCAGATTCCTGCTGTTCCAAAAAATTGATAATTCATAGCAACACCTCTTTTAATAAGTCATACTCTTCTTGGGTTAAATACCATCTCCAGCTTCTTCCGTCATTGTAATCAATTAAGTTTTTAGAGTGTATAAAATCACTTGTATCAACCCTTTTCTCTTTAATAGTCTCTAATGCTTTAAAACATTTTGCGTCAATATATTCTTGCGCGTCTTTTAAACAGCTGTTGCCGCTAAAAGAAACCAGCTCTTGTTCGCCTTTAAGCACTCTTGCTAGGTGGTGGTAACAGTCGTCTTCGCTGTATCTTGTTTCTTCAATGGTGTAGCCATTATGCTCGTATGTGTATTCGGCATAATTCCATTCTTCGTGCTTTTTAATTAATTTCATTTTTTCCTCCTTCGTGGCTTGATAATCATTAGCATAAATGCAAGCATTATGCTAAGCCAAACCACCATACCGATGTCTTCTGATGTCATTTTTCAAACTCCCACTCAATATATTGTTTGGTGTTTGATTTCAATTTTCTAACTAAAATTGAGAAACCCCAACCGTCAGTTAGTTCTTTTGCTAGTTGCTTTGCTCTTGCAAACGCCCCCCTTCTTGTTTTATAAAACTTCTCTTCACGAAGCAACAAAGCGTTATCATAATCTTTATTTGTGCATTTCCACAACGTATATGTAATTCTTACCGTAATTATTCCTCCTTATCCAACTCTTCTAGAGTTTTCTTCCACTTTTTGATTTTTTCAGTTAAAACCTCAATACTTCTAGTATCTGTTGCTATTTGCGCTTTGATGTAATCACGATATCCGTAATTTTTTACCTTTTCTCTCGCTCTTCTTATAATCGACTTTTGTCTGATTAAGTAACCACCTCTGGCTCCAATATAATCACAGAGCGTATATGAAAGCTCGATTTCGCCTTTTATATTACATTCATAGCTTACTGCGTTAATATACCCAAACTGAATATTACAAGGCTTACCGTTGCCATCTGTTCCACGATAATATTTCACATAATCTTTTATATTATATTTCTGTTTTATTCCGTATATTTTCTTTGGCATAAGTTATCGTCCTCCGCTACAACATAGTCTGTTCCGACGTAGTTTTCGGAAGTCAAAACGATTTCTTCGTTGCGATACATATCTTTCGCTTTTTCTAGCGCCTCGTCAGAACTGTTTGCTTCAATAGCAACAATGGTGTGTAATGTTTCTGTGATATGAACGTGATACTTTCTCATAATTATTCACTAATCTTGCAAATTAGTTTTGCAACCCTTTCTTTCTTTGCTCTTACCTCTTTTTCTGGCATACAAGCCATTTTATCTAGACCATTTGCATATACAGTCACAACTTCGTGCAATAAAGCCGCGCGATCAACGTCGCTGTCCTTTCGATTTAGCTTTCTATATTTCTTTTGCTCACTCTTGCTGCAAACTCTCCAAAAGCCCAAATATGGACTTTCAATAATGGTGTTAATTACTGTTCTTGTTTTCATTTGTTTACTTCCTTCAAAATACACTCACTTATCACATCGTCTATGACTTCCCATAAATAGTCGTGGTTTAAGATTTTGTCAATTATTCTATTTTTCATTGCCTTTGACAGTTTTATTTCGCCGCCAAAGCACGATGTGTAATCGTCAATAACTTGAGACCAATATTTATCTGCGAGATTCTTCATAAAACTCTCCTAATCCGCGTCATAATCGCTAGCAATATAATCTGTAAACAAGCACATATTAAAGCCATCTCTGTCTACTTCATTATCGCAAACATCGCCATATTCGTCATACCCATTTACATCTAACCAGCAAGTGTCTGGATTGTCTTTGCAACCTTTGTATTCGCAAAGTTCGCTTTGTATGTCAGTAAGCAAAGAAATATCTTTGCTCCATTCTTGTGGGAAGAAATCTTTTCCGAAGTGTTTTTCAATTTCGTCAAAGTATACGTGAGTAGAACCGTCGTCTTGTCTTAATACAGCCGTAGCGTAAATAAACGCCGCTACTTTTCTAATAAATCTTTCTCTGTCAAAATCTTCTGTTGGTTTCATATTTTATGCCGTCCTTCCCTACCATTGAAGTTTCAATGTTCTTTTTGTTGCTGGCTTGTTATCGACAGCCTCAAAAACTTTGATTGATATATCAACGCCTTTGCTATTTGCTAAATCACTAGCATATTTCTTTGCAGCGTCAAAACTGTCATAAACAGTTTCTTTTGCTAAATGCTGAAAACCAGTTGGATATTCTTTCACGATGTAAACCATATTTTACCTCCCACAATGCAATCCGTAGTGATTCATAATCACTTCTTCGTCATTTTTGTCGTATAAATCTTCAACGTAACCTTCGTCAACAAACCAACCGACCAATGTGTCTGTGTCCAAATAACCCATAAGACTTTCTAAGTCTGATGAATCTCCGCCTTTGTCTCCAAAGTAGTTAAAAATAATATCTCTTGCGTCCATAAAAGATCACCCCCATTTTAATAAACGCATAGGTTGTCGCTTTTTCTAATGATTTCTACATCGGTGTAATTGTCTTTTGAGAGATTTTTGTCCAAATAATCTCTAACTTCTTCGTTTGAAATATCTTCAACACGATATCTCAAATAAATTGTTTTTAAATCATTTTTGGCTATGCCAACAGAGTTAAAGCCTTCGTCGAAAAACTTTGAAACAGCATTGATGTCGTTAAACCTTTCTTCTATTAGCAAAACAACTCCTTCAAAATCGTCGTCATCAATATCTTGATATGTTTTGTCTCTCAAAAAGTCATATTTGTCCCAATTTTTGTCTTTTCTTTTTAAGAAATCTAGAGCTGCTGATTTGATTTCTCCCATCTTTGTGCTGTAAAGCTCTGTTGTGTGACACACAGCACACCCTCCGTTGCCTTCGTTGAACACGGTCATTATTTTGTCGCCATTATATAATAGGTCGGCTTGTAATCCGCCTTCGTCTCCCCATTCCATAGATGGAAATCTTTGTAGGTTTTCAACACTAAAACCTTCTTTTGATGTAATCAAACAATCTTTTATGTTCTTCATTAAATTACTTGCCCCCAATCTTTAGCAACATCATAATCAACGGCTTTGTTCTTCACTAGCCTATCGATGTAGTCAACCCAACCACATCTTATTGTGGTTTTTCCTAATCTAGCGATTAGTTCTTCGATAGTTAAGACACAATAAGTGTCTTTCAATTCGTTGAAATAGCATTCTTTTGCTTCTTCGTAAGTCATTACAATACCTCCGCGATTTTGCCCAATTGTGCTTCTGAAAAATAATCAAGATATGCTGACACAATTTGCTTTTTGTTGGTTTCAAACTCTTTACAGTCGAAATAATGACCATTCAAAAGAATGCCGTCCATTCCAGCACATCTGTCTGCGTCTTTGGAAGACGCTCGCAAATAATCGTTCCACTCTTTTTCGCTTAAAACTTTTTCGGCTTTATCTTGTATTCTATTCAGAATAACCCCAAAAGAAGTGGATTTGTCGTTTAAGCCTTTAACTTTAGTTAATAAAAATGTTTGTTTATCCACGTTTAAATACCCCCTAGTATTCCACCAAGTCTTCTCTTCGCATTACGCACGGATATTCAAACTCCATAAAAACCTTAGGTTTTGTTCCGTCGTTGTTGTCAATAACTGCTGTTGGTAAAGGTTTTACCTTTGCTGGAATTATGAAAACTGAATTACCAGTGCGATAAATTACCGTGTTTGGTCGCATATCGATCACGTATGCTAAACCATCGCCATATTCGTCCTTACAAACCATATTTGTAGACAGACCTTGTAGCATTGATGTAACTTCTTTCTCGTCACAATATTTGTGAACATAGAACTTGATGTCGTCGTGTCCAATTCTTAACCAGTCGAAACTTTCTTTAGTCATAAAAACCCCCTTATTTCATTAAGTCTTGCTTATCCAAGCAAGGAATAGCACCTTCGTATATCATTTTATTGTTTGCCCATTTTTTGTCAGAGTAGTCTTTAGGAACTACATAAATGTCATTATTGTTTGAAAGAGCGAAATTGTATCTAACAATTCCCCCAGAGTTTTGGGTTGTTTCCAAAACTAATGTTTTGTTTGCAAGGCTTTCTACAAGTCTGTATCTAAAACCGCAATTATTTGTCGTTGGAGGAGTATCTTTTGGATACTCTGTCAAAACTAGACCGCCATTAGATACAACTGTATCTACAAGCGAAGTCTCCGAGCCTTTGTAGTAAATTCCACAAGGCAACACCAAAATTATTTTGTTCGATAGCGTTGCTATGAAAGCGGTTGGACTTTTGTGTCCACAAGTTACAATAGGCACTTTTATATCGCTCAATAAATCTGTCGCTACATACTTGAACGAAGAGCTTTCTTGACTTGAGACTATTACGGAAAGTATGTTTTCGCTTTTCAACAAATCAACGTTTCCTTTGTAATACAAAACGAAAGGCGGCTTAAAACACTTTGTTTTAAAGTTTTGTGGATAATTATCGTCCAAAATTGTTATGCAATTTTCATCGGTTGTTAAAACGTTTTCGTTGTCACAATTTTCTTTCGTTTCTATCGCTTTATATATCGAATCGTGATCGCCTTTATATTTGAGCGAAAAATGAATTAAAACTTTGCTTGCTTCTATCATATTAATAGCCTCCATAAGGTTTATAGTTATGTCCATAACCATAATCGTAATCGTCATAGCCATCGTCAGAATAATCTTCAGCGTCTATGTAAACTAAATCGTGATTCCACGCATAATCTTCAGCCGCAAGAGTTAATGCAAGTTCTTTTCCACAGTCAAAGCACACAGCTATTACTTCGTAAGCTTCGTTATCGTATTTGATAAACATTTCTTCTCCGCAAAAATCACAAGTAATTCTGCCAGTTTCAAGAAACTCCTTTTCTTGCTTTGCAGAGATTTTTTCTCTTCTAGAGAAAATAGATGGATAACTATTTGTTGTGGGATTAAACTTCTTCCACCCTTGTGTTTTCTTGAAAGAAAACGGTGCGTGGTCATATGAAGTGTTTGAGTAGAAGACACCTTTGTCTTCTTTCCAGTCTCCCAACAATTCTACGTGTTCTTTTCCGTCCATAATCACAAATCTGTTGCCTTTTAACAAATAGTTAAGCAACTTCATAAGCGATTTGTTCTCATAATACTTTGTATTATTGTGGACTAACGGATAAAGCACTTCTTTAATGAACTCCATAGTGTCACTATAATCAGTGGCACTATAAGAACTAGCAAAGTCAATAATGCCGTTGTGAGCGCAAGCAACGTCGCAGTCGCCTTTAAGTTCGCGCATTTTTTCGAAATCACGGGTTAATGGGAATGGGTGTGTCAAAAAGTCTTTCACACCAGCTTGTGATGTAATTCTAAAGTGAAACACCATAGGTGTATCTACTTTAGAAAGACCATATTTTTTGATGGCATTTTTAAGACCTTTCTTAAAAGCGCCGAATGTCATAAATCCCTTTTCATAGTGGACTTTTCCATTATATGGAAACATAAATCCAGCACCGTGGCTATTGTTTCCAAAACAATTACTCAATGTCTTTTTTGAAGGCATATTAATGCCTTGTGGTTTATAAACTGCAATACACATAAATCTACCAGTATTCTCCTTTCCTTGCACTAAAACGCACCTTCAAATGCGTTGCGAGATTTGATGTAATCAATTGTGTTTGGGTTTTTGATACCATTAAACCATTGTTTAAGGTCGCTAATATTCTTCCAAGCGATGTTCTTGGCATTTCTTACAATATGTAAGAAGAAGTCTGCACTAGCAAGCATTGTGTTTGCTTTTAATGTGCCTTTGCAAACACGGATTTCGATAGTGCTTTTTGTTCTGCTCTTTAACATATTTGTTAAATTGACAGCCCAATATCTGCTATTTCTCAAGTTGTAATAATGTCTATCGTCTCCATCGATCGCGCGATCGTAGTCGTTTAAATCAGCACAATAGCCGTTGTAATTTCTTCTCGCTATTTTGCTGATATCTTCAGCAAATAATTGGAAGAAACGGCAGATTTTTAACGCGCTTTGGATTTTTTGATTGTCTGTGTATCCCAAATACCAGTCACTAAAGTGGAAGTGAGTTCCAGTATTGCTTGCGTAATGAGACCTAAAGCCAACATTTACTAAATCGCTAAACGGAGTTTCCCAGTCTGTATTAAAGAACAAATCTTCTGTCAAAGGTTGAGATATAATCTCAAAGCCTTGGCTCAAACTTCCGTCTTTTTCAAAGAAAACTTTTCCGCCAAACAATTCGTCTCGTAATTTTTTGTAATAATCATACGATTGTTCGTATCTGTCGTAGTTATCAACTTCAGTTTCTACACCAATTAATAATTGGTGCTTTTGAGTTGCTTTTGTTGAACCCATCGGGCAATAATCGTGGCTGTGATAACTGCAAATAATTCGGTCAACATCACGTTTGTTGCTATCGCAAGGAACATAACAGTCGCAGTCGTCGTCCCATTCATTGTCATCTTCTTCAGCACAAGAGCCACAGCAATAATAATTGCCAGTTTCTTCGACATATTCGTAATCATCACATTCAGTGTTGATTAAAGCGCCACAATTATGGCAACGTCTATAATGGTCGTCTATGCAGTCTTGGCAAATCCAGCCATCAGCACTGTCTGAATATTCCATTTCGTCGTCTTGATGGAAATGTCCGCAATCTACGCATTGGCGATAATCTGTGTATTCACTCACACAATCGTTGCAATATCCGTCAATACCTATGCTGTTCCGATTAACTTTATCAAATAAATCTTCGTCTTCTGAAAGAAGGTCTTGGTCGAAATATCTTTCGTGACATTCGTCACAATTTTTAACATATTTTCGATAACTTTGTGGGTAATAACTTTCGCCTACTTTGTAGCCATCTTCTTTTCTTACGCGCCTTCTACTTCCGCGAAGCGAAACGACATTTACTAAATCGCCACTCCAACAGTAAAACCACGTATCAAACAAGCAACTTTCGCTCTTGCTTGCAAAATACTCATACCAACCACGTTCTGCTCCAAGGTCTTCAAGCGTGCCTTTTTTGAGCAAATACGCGGCAACATCGTTAGGGTCTTGCTCTCCCTTTGCTGTAAACTTTGCGAGCATATAAATACCCGCTCTTGTCATAGTGAACTCTCTTTCTTCGCCTCTTGCGTTGCTCACTAAAATCGGTCTTAAATCTAGCATTTACACTTCTCCTTTCGGCTTCTGCCATTAAACTAAATGCTTTGGTCTTTGAAAACTTGTCTAGGAAAATATTTATTTTCCGTTGTTGATTACGCGAGAACTTTGCCCCATTCTTCTCTTTCAGCATACTCATAAAGGACTATGTCCTTTTCGCTGCTTTCATTTTTGAAAAGAGCTGTTGCTCTTTGGCTGTTTGTTGTGAAGTGAAAACAGCCTTCGACACCTTCGTTTGAGCCGCCATAAGACGGCTCAATTGTATCGATGTGGTGTGACTTGCTCTTGTCTTTATAATAGACAGAGCAAACGTTTTTCGAGCAAAGTATTGCCCAAAGTTTGCACTCTGGATAAAGTTCTGCGAACTTTTCCGCTAATCGCTGTTTCTTTTCCATAGGAAACTATCTCCAAAATCTAATAACACCATATTGTGTTATTCCATCTAGATAGAACTGCGGTTTTTGCTCTTGCAAAATCCTCGCTTTTCTTCTCGCGTTGTAGTAGGCATAGATTTGTTCTATGTCGCTGTTGTTTAGAACTCCAGTTCTAAATCTAATCTTGGTCTTACCCATTGCTGCAGACCTCTGAAACAATCTGTTTCAGCATAATTTTTTCGAGCATATTTAGTGGTCGCTCTAACCACGTTGCGTGCAACTCCTTTACACGCGGATCGCGCTTTAATTGTGCGATTTGTTCGTCTGTGAGTTGAGATAATCTTTTCACGGCTTTTACTCCTCCTTGCTGTTATACAGCACTTTGCCATTTGTATTATCGTTTAGGACAAGTCCTAAATTGTTTTGCTTGACGACTTCGTCAACAATTTCTTTAGAAATCTCGTGCATTTCTTGCTCGGTATCGCACGGAATACCGCCAGCGTCTAGCATTTCTTCGCCAGTTTCGTCAAAGACGAAATATTGTAAAATGAACATAATAACCACCAAAAAAGAGAGAGTTATTTACTCTCTCTTATGCTTGTGTTTTTTCGCTTGTAGAAGCTTCGCCTTCTACAAACTTTTGAATGTCGGCTCTATAAGGCTTTAACTCTTCTTTGTATTGTTGATACAAAGAAGAACGGAACTCGGCGTTATCAAGAGCTTTCTTAAAATCGGCTTCGTCGATTTTACCTTGCTTCTTTAGGAAGAAAGCGACTGCTTTCTTGAACTTATCAGCGCTACTAACTTCTGGCTTATTCTCTAAAAACTTCTTCATGGCTTTCCTAGCGGAAAGTTTGCCGTAAGTTTTTTGGTTAATAGCAACGCAGTTTGCGACTAGATAAACTCTGCCGTTTGTCATTGTCGCTCTGCCTTCGGCAATTGATTTAACGACACCGATTGCAACCAATTTGTTAGCAGTGCTAACAACCTTGACGTAATCATTGACCTTAACTTCGGTCTTTTTTGCTGCTGGTTTTCCACCTTTGGTGGAGTTTTTCTTACTGCCTTTGGCAGTAGATTTGCTGTTATTTTTGTTGCTCTTAGCAACAACTGGTTGTGAGACTGTTTCTTTGGAAACAGTTTGTGTTTTGGTAGTTTCACTACCAAGGATAAGTGCGATAGCACTTTGGTAAGGCATACCAGCCTTAATTAGGGTGTTTAGAGTTTCCAACTCTACTTGATTTAATTTCGCCACGGTGTTTTTCTCCTTTCACGGCTATCTTTGAGCCGTCACGTTAGCGGTTTGGTCGGTCAATTTCCAACCACCAACAATTTATCGGTCAGCTATATTTAAAATCACTCAAAATTAACAATTTTTTTGCTTTGCAAATAAATTATTAAAAACCCTTGATAACCGTATAAAATGTGATACTTAAAAGCCGATTCTATTTAACAAGTTAAATAGTTTTTACGTTTAATATGGTTACTAGTCAATTATAAAAACCAAGCGAAGAGCAACCTTTATCGCGCATAGTAGATTATCAAAAATGCTATTACAAATTGTAATAGAGTGATTAGCAAAGAGGTTAACTAATGAAAAGGGTATTAGGGTGGAAAACATTATTTTTGACAAAAAAATGTTGGTCGTTTAATTTCACACAATTAGCAAGCAAAATATGGGCTGTCATTACCCCCAACAATGCCGTTCTTTCACGAGAAATAGCGAACAAATTATGCCCAAATTGCCATCTTTTAGTGAGATAATACGTAGTATTAGGGTCATAAATGGCGTAATTCATAGCAATTAAACCTTTACGCATAGGCATAGACCCATACCCTACCTACGAGACTAGGGGGGGTGGCACTTATACAATTAATGTCCCCATTTCAAATTCTCCCCATTTTTTTCAAGATCACCTTATCTTATATATGCTTTTATATATAGGTTATATTTATTATCTAATTCAATTATTATATCTATACTCACTAATATATATCTACAATAATAGTCAATCTATCTATCTATCTCTCAATCTAATCCAGATTAGAATAATATTTACGCACGGACGCGAGCAAATAAATGTTGCATAATGCAACTAATATGTGGTATTTTAGAATTGTATATGAAGAAAGACAACACCGTAAAGCCAGAAGACATAATGACTGGATATGAGATTCGTTCTTATAGAGGCTACAAAAAAACAACAGCTGATCAAATCGTTGATAAGCAAATGTTTTCGACTGCAATTAAGAACAGATTGGCGATGGAAGAACAAGTAAAACTACCAAGTGGAGAAGTGATTAACGTCTCTGCTCTTGAATTATTAGTAGATAAAAAATTACAGTTCGACCTTAACAATCCATCAGAAATCGATTTGGTTAAATGGCGTAAAGCAGCTGGAGAGGAGGTTGTCCAACTAGACGCTAACTTAAGAGGAGCAAATGAATTATTCGGAGACATTGTTAACCCAAAGACCGAGCCAAAGATTAGAGAAATACAATAACGTTTTAACAATTCACACATCAATAGGTGAAGTTCCACTATACAAATATATGGAAAAGTTCCTATGGATCGAAAACGCTGATGGTGTAAAAGTCCAGTTTATTCTAAATGAAGACCAAGTAGACCTATACGCAGAGATGTGTGAGCAAAGGCTAAAAGAAGAGCCAATACGTATTGATATTCTAAAGGCACGTCAAAAAGGTTTCTCAACATTTATAGCTGGAATCATATTCTCTTGTGTTATGACTAGCGCTGGCAAAAAAGCAGCGATTGTTGCTGACATTGCTGAACACGCGACTAACTTATTCCAAAAGTATATCTTCTTCTATGACAACCTTCCTAAAGAGCTTCAATTTGAAAGAGTTAAAGCTAACGCAAAGGAATTGGTTGTAAAGTTCCCTAACGGGCAATTAAGTTCAGTTAGGATTATGGTGCAAGGTGAGAACGCTGGTCGTTCTGGAACCTATCAATATTTGCACCTATCAGAGTGCGCTTTCTGGCAAGACCTAGAAGGAACACTCACATCGTTATTACAAACCGTCAACTCTGAAAATTTAGATTCAATGGTGTTTATCGAAACAACAGCGAATGGTATGAATGATTACAAGATCAGATGGGATAACGATTTCTCTGGTAACTCACGCTATTTAGCAAAGTTCTATGCGTGGTTTACTACCGAACGCTATAGAGTAAGCCGCTTAAGGTTATTAACTAAACCAGATTGGCTAGTCGAATTACAACAAAAATACGAGCTAGACGACAGCCAAACAGAGTGGTATTACGAAAAGTTTATGGAGTTCAATGGCGACCTTGACAAATTAAGACAAGAGTTTCCATCAAACCCAGTAGAAGCGTTCATTACAAGCGGCAATTATGTGTTTAACGCAGAAACTACCGCAAAGAGAAAATTAGAAATTATTGCTAATAAGGACTATAGACAAGGATTGTTTTATTACAAAGTTCTGTCTAGCCAAGATGGCAAACGTCTCGAAATGAGGGACATTCAGTTCGTAGAAAGCAATAAAGGGGCTGTAAAAATCTACAAGGAACCAGTAGCTGGACACCCTTATGTAGTTTGCAACGACCCCGCAAATGGTGGTGAAGACTATTTCGCTACCGTGGTCTTCGATAACTACACTGGAAAGCAAGTTGCAGTTTATCACAAGAACAGATGTGACGCCGATGACGCAGCATACAATATGTATTGCCTAGCAAGAATGTATAACGACGCTATGATCACTGGCGAAACAAACACAACTTCTTACTTGTTAGAGGTTTGTCACCGTTTGGGTCACAAATTTATCTACCAAGATCAAGACGTTGAGGACTTATCAAATAGGTATGTTAACCGATTTGGTTACAAAACCAAGAAAAACAACAGAACCTATATGATTGATATGTTCAAAATTGAATTTAGAGACCACCCAGACACGATTAACGATTATGACACCATCTGTGAGATGGAATCATTCCAAATCGTTAAACACGCAAACGGTCTCGAAAAGCAAGAAGCTGTTGGTGGTAGTCACGACGACCTAGTTATGGCGTGTTGTGGCTTCTATCTCTGCCGCGGAGCGCAAACGTGTGTTCCTAGTTCAAAAATAGTTAATAGAAGTATGACTGTTGACGAATTGGCAGAGAGAGTTGACCGCAATCGCAGAGACATTCGACAAAATAAAGAGAGGAGAAATGTGTTTCAGATATGGGATTAAAGAATTACAAACAATATAGGTTTGAGCAAAAAATCAAAGAGAGTGAAACCATCTCCAAACTTCAAAATAAAGTTAATGAATTAGAGGCTCAAATTAAAGCTTTGTTAGAAAATCAAGCAAAGCCAACTCCAACCTCTAGTTATGGCAACCTTACAGAAGACGAAAAAAAGTTTATTAAAGAAGCAGCTGAAAGAAGCATAAAACCAGAAGACGTTATTAAGCAATTTGCTGGTAATTTACAGGAGTTCGATCCATATGCCTAATGAAGAAGAAGAAAAAAGAGAAGAAAGAAAAAGCACTATAGCTTATAAGCTGTATCAAATAGACGCTTCATATAAGTCTAAAACTAACTTCGTTAATTATATTAACGAGCAGCAAAACTTTTATAATGGCAAACAATATCCAGATGGCAACGTAGATAATATGATCAGAGTTACTCTAAACATTTGTTCTATGTGCGTTCAAGTAAAAGCCTCAAAGATTTGTGGCACTCCGATTTATATGACTTTCACAGCAGACGACCCAAATGTTGACTGCACTGCTTTAAGACAATTTGACGAATATAACTTTAATAAATTGAAAATGGACGCACACAACTACCAGAGCGCGATTAACGGCTATGTAAACGGCACAGAAATCGTTTATATGCCTTGGGACGATACAGATACCACATATAAAGGTATTTATAAGGGTGGTATTAACATCGAACATATTGATCCGCGTAATTTCGCAGTTGCTAACCCTTATTTAAATGACATTCAAAAGCAAAAATGGGTTATGTTCTGGGAAGATTATGACGTTAACGCTCTCATTGATATGATCGAAGGAGACGAAGAAGAAAAGAAACTCAAAAAGAGACTTCTTCTTAAGGGCAACGTTAATGATGGTGAAGAAGATTATAAAGACGACGAACTCGTCAATCATAAATTGGTAAAAATGTTCGTTAGATTCTTCCGTGTGAACGGTGAGGTTTACTTTATGTGTTCCACAGAAGATGTTGATTTGTTCAAATATCCGCACCCATTATCACGTAAAGTTAGCAAGAATGTCATTAAAAGACTTGTTGACAACTACGTTAAGGCTAAAAAAGAGGAAAGTGAGAAAGCAGACGACGAAAGAACCGAAAAAGTCTTCGATTACAAAATCGATTATGAAGATTTACTTGTCAACGCAACTAAAGAAGACCTTTTGTCAGACGCCGAATATGAAAAGAGCAGAGAAAAATTCAATCTTTACCCATTTGCTGTTTGGACACCATCTGCTCAAAACCGCTCATTCTATGGAAGAAGTGACATCAAAAACTTAATTCCAATCCAAAGAGCAATCAACTTTGTCTTATCTATGATTGCTAAATGCGCGGAGAACAATGCTTATAATAAGATTTTCGCAAAAGAGGGCGCGTTAGGCGACCAAACAATCACAAACGAACCTTCTCAAGTTATTACAGACTATACAAACTTTACAAATGGTTGGGGAATCAAAATGGCAGAAAGCCAACCTCTACCAAACGGTCTGTTAGAATTTGCTCAAAGCTTACTTTCTATGACACGTATCGTTTATGGCTTTAATGAAGTTATGGACGGTTCTGTTACAAACAAAGATATGTCTGGTTATATGCTCCAGCAAATGATCAAACAAGCTAATACAGCTATTGAACAACAACAATTATTGTTCTGGCGTTTCAATGAAGATATGGCAGCAATTCGTTTACTTTACTACAAACACTATGTAGACGAAGCTAAATATACAGTTGAATTAAGCGAGCCAGAGTTTGAAGG
>AUXO016641015.1_pt1 | contig 15834 bp, 19 predicted proteins | sample 768731 | NCBI WGS metagenome assembly AUXO01 (sample SAMN02715735, study PRJNA202380) | gut metagenome | biome: sheep rumen | host: Ovis aries | place: New Zealand: Palmerston North
AAATGCACCACGAATGCACCACGAAAATTTAAAAATAGCGTAAATATGGGGCTCTTGTGACTTTTTCAAAGGGTTCGAGCCTCCTTGCTTCCACTCATTATTGAAATTTCGTAAAGCCTTGTAATTGCTGAGAATCCAGTAATTACAAGGCTTTACATGTTTTTACGATTGCTTTTATTTTTCCGTATTTTTATCAAAATTTCGTAAAATGCAATGGTTTTTCTACGAAATGCACCACGAAATGCACCACGGAAAAATCCCCCTGCATCCTTTTGCAGATTATCATTTTTCTACCCATTACGATCAATTTTCTACTTCAAACTTTGGTATGATCGAATATCCTGTATCATCCTGGCATTCGATTACTTCCGTCACGCGCGGCGTCATGGCAAGTCCAAATTCATTGACTACCTCCACGACATCCCCCAGAAAGTAATCTCTGTTGAGCTGATATGTGCTGTTTGACACTACATCAGAATCCATGCTTTCCTGTACCGCCAGATCCGCCAGTTTTTCCTGCCCTTGCTGGTAGAGCAAAGTTCTGTATGTATTCACATCCAGTTCGCCACTGTTGGCCGACGTCTGGCTCGCATTCAGGAAACTTTCAAACCGATTCAGCCCACTTCCCCGGCCAACCGTCACCTTTTGTTTGGCAATTCCCTCTCCTTCACCCGCCACCTGCAGCACATTGTGAAAATTCACATCTGTGTTCTGGTATTTGGATGAAAGCAGGTTGTCGTAATTTGGCGAGAAAACCACATAAGGATTGACCGATTGATTATACGATCTGTCCTTTCCGCGATACATGGAGAAAATAAACTGTTTATTTTCCAGATCAAGATTCACACGATATCCCAGCTTAGAGTCCTTGCAGACATCCTGTATCGCCGTTTCGACGTGGTCCCCTGTGGACTGTCTTGATATCTTTTCCGTGAGTCCCTGCATCGGTGCCAATGTAAGATATGGTATGATCCTGTCCGAATCATCCGGTGCAGTACAGTTCTTTTCCAGCATCTTATATACCATCTGCTCCGTGTATCCGCTGTATGTGGTCTGTTTCCATATGATGCGCCGCATCAAAACAGTTGAAATGCTGCGCCCTGAAACCGTCATGTAATCACCGTTTTCTTCATCCGTTTCGATCTGAATATCTTCAATGATCATGCATTTGGTCGGCTGATCTGTACGCACTACAAACCTCTGTTTTTGAAGCAGAAGGATATTATTGACCGTGGCGGGTAGGTACAGTTCAAAATCTCCGTTTTTATAGTACCGTTCTGTCCAGATTGCACTCTTATAGCTGTCTATGATCCCCACGATGTTCAGATTTTGATCGACAATATAAAACTCCATCATAGGCGTCACACTCCCTCAAAAATAGGCTGCAGAGTCACATCAACCGTAATGTTTTCTGTGCCCGATTCCGCCGTATATGTGATTTCATTTTCGCCAGGTACAAAGCTGATCCATTCGGAATTGATGTCAATAGAGTTGATCAGGTTGATAGTTGTCCCGCTTCTGGTCAATCGAATCGCTTTTTCGCCCCTCTGCGTGTTGATCACGACCTTATCGCCTGACTGCAAAGCATAGTCAAATGTAAACGTTTCTCCTGTGGTTTCATTGGAAATAGCAATGCTGCTTGCTGCTCCTGCTGCCGTGATCGTGAAAATCGCACCGATCTCCTCATCTGATGTGTTTTCGATCTCGTCCCCAGACACAATGCCGGAATGTTCCACCGTATCAACCGCCTTCAGATACGGATCCGGACAAATAATGCTCACTTGGATCATCTGCGGATTGACATTCATATCGATCTCGATACTGTCCACATACCCTTCCGTCCACACACTCCTGAGATGTGTGAACAGATATAATTTAACATACCGCTTGCTCTTGAAATATGTATAAATATTCAGCCTCTTTCGTTCTACAGCTGATACCGGCTGTATTGTCATCACAATATTTCTATTCTGTAGTGAGCTGCTGTTGTATACACTTCCGTCCTTGGTGGCAAGTTTTGCGGTGTTAACTGTGGCTTTCGGGGGAGTGATCCCCTTAATCGCCACGATCTGATAGGAGGCATTGCCTGCAAAATCGATCTGCTGTCCATATTGATTTTCTGCGATTACACCGATCATCTCAGATCACTCCTTTCGCGAAATCCAACTGATTTTTGGTCTGTCTGTACAATTCCAGACGGCTCAATGCCTTAGGGCTGGTATTGTTCTGCGTGAAATTGTATGTATTTGTGGTTGTGCTGCTGCCTGATCCTGTGCCTGCAACTCCTCCCACCGCATCCTCCAGATTATTGGCCGCCGTTGCCATACCCGAAAAATCAAACGACTTTTTAAACTGATCTTCGAGCTTATATGTGTTCTTCTGTAGTGTTTCGTTCCACAGGTCCACCATATCTGGTGCGAATGTGTGAAATCTGGCCAAAGGTCCTTCTTTGGGCTCTGAGAAGCCAATCACATCTTTGATCTTGTCTGCGACTCCAGTAATCGTATCAGAAACTGCAGATACCTTTGATTTTACACCGGATATAAAATTGCTTAGCAAGTCGGCGCCCCAGGTCTTTGCTTTCTCAATAATTCCAAGAATGATATCCTTGATTCCATTGAACGTATTGGATACCAGACTCTTGATATTGTTTAGCGGTGTCGTGATCCTCGATACCATTGCGTTGAATGCCGTCGTCACGAATGTCTGAATGGCTGTAATGCAGGTTTGAACAAAGGTCTGAATATTCGTCCAGATGGTCGTGAATTGTTCTCTAATCCCCTCCAGAGTCGTTGTGATAAATACCTTAACAGCCTCCAGAAGAGGCGTGATAAATTCAACAATGCTGTTCCAGATCTCCGTAAATTGCTCTTTTGTGGATGTCAGCTCCCGGGCAACGATCACACCGATTGCCTGGAAGATGGTTTCAATCAGATATTTGATGCTGTCGAGCAGTGGCTTGATAAAATCAATCAGTGGCTGGAAAAAATCCTTGATACTCTGCCAGATGCCGGCAAGCCCATTTACCACAAACCCACCAACCTCCGCAAAAAAGCTGGTAATGTTCCCACCAAGATTTCCGAACCATTCTCCAAAATTTGCGGAGAACTCATCAAATTTCTCCTTTGCACCCGGAAACAAATCATCGAACAGCGTCGTGAAAGCTCCGACAACTTCCGGGATCACCTCATACATCAGGACATCTCCGAGCCCCACGAACATCTCTGCGAATGCTTTGAGCAGGATATGTCCCTGATCCGTGATTGCTTTCGCCGTCTTTATTATGATTTCAGGCGCTTTCTTAACCAAAATCGGTATCGCACGGATGATCCCATCGACCAGTCCCATTGCCAGTTTTACGCCTGCTTCCAGGATCACGTCCACGTTATCTAACAGCATATCTACAAGATCCAGCAGGAACTCCACAAGCTGAGGGATCCGTGTCGGCAGAGATTCCGTCATGCTTGAAACCAATTCAACCGTCATATTGATTCCCGCTGATAAAATGCTTGGAAGATTCTTGTTGATACCTTCGCCGATCTTCATCAACAGCTTCCCACCAAATTCAAGCGCCTTGGGAAGATATTCCGTGGCTTTGTCAATCGCAGTCTCGATGATTCCACCAAAAGTGTCAATCACACCATCAATACCGCCATTTTTCAGCGCTTGCGGAATCGACGCAAGCCCCTCAACGATTGGCGATAAGAATTCATTCACTATAGGAGCTGCTGCTGCCGCAAGCTGGTTTTTGACTCCGGTTCCCACTGCACTCAGCCTGTCAAACGTATCATTCAGATCATTCAGTGCCGTCATGCTCTCGGAATCAATGACATATCCCATATCATGCGCTTCCTGAGCCAGTTCATTAAATCTCTGTGATCCAGCTTCGATCAACGGATTCAAGTCTTGTGCCGATTTTCCCATGATCTGCATGGCATACGCATCCCGCTGGGTCTCGTTTTCCATTCGTCCAAGAGCATCGATCACCTCATTGAACACATCTTCATTATTACGGAGAGATCCGTCTGCAGTGACGATTTCGATGCCAAGCGCCTCAAAAGCTGCCGCGGCGTCTCCTGTGCCTTTGCTTGCAGTCGCCATGTTCTTAGTAAGCTTTGACATGGATCCCGTGATTGAATCAACAGACACGTCCATTAGGTCCGCCATGTAGGTCATTTCTTGCAACTTATCGGTGGCGATTCCCGTCACAGTGGACATGGTATTGATATCATCCACATATCCAGCCGCATCCTTAATGGTCGAGACCATTGCCTCTCCCATCTCTTTCAGGCCATTAACCACCGCTGTGATTGCTGTAGCTGCCAGATTTGCCATGGCACCCTTCAATATGGTGAACCCGCCCTCCGCATTCTTGGCCTGCTCCCCGGTCTCGTCAATCTCATCCCCCAACTTGTCCGCCGATTTCGCAGCTGCATCCTGGGAACCGTCAAGATCTCTCAGTTCCCGCTCATATCCTTCCAGTTCTTTGGTGGTCTTATTGACCACCGCCTGCTGGTTGGCAATCTTGATACGCATCTCGTCGGCTTCTTTGCTGTTCTTGCCGTATGCCGCTTCTGTACGCTCTAACTGCTCTCTGTATGCAGATAGGATTGTTTTCTGCGCATCCAGCACTTTTTTCAGGGCACCAATCTTATCCGACAGACCATCCGCGGACTTGCTCCAATCGTCCATGCTGGATGCCGATGCCTTAAACTCAGCATTGGCAAGCCTGATCTGCCTGTTTGCTTCCTGTATATTCTTTTTTAAGTCGCTCACATCTAACGTGAGCTTAGTCGTGGATTCATTCGGCATATTTCCCTCCACCTAAAACCAGGTATCCGGCGCAGGACGTCTGATGATCTCATTCCCCTGCGCATCTCTCCGGACATTGTTTTTCTTTGTCTCATTTTTTGCGTATTTATTGAATCGCCTTACCAACTTAAACACTTCTATCGCCTTTTCCCTCCTGATGGACAGCGGCGAAAGCGTTTGAAATTGTCTGCACAGTAGAACCTGCAGGCTAAAAATGGTCTCGCTCATGGGGGCATTGCTTACCTCGCCTGCCCCCGCTTCCGGTTTCCCAGTTCTTTGAAGCTCTCCATGATCGACATTCCCAGATCCAGGATCGTGTCCGCCAGATCGGTCATTTTCACGCGTTTCAGCTCTTCATCCGTCAGTGACGGGAAAATGTCCTTTAAAAGCGGTTTGAGCTGCCCGTAGCACCTGATCACTGTCTTAACAATGTCAGTATTAGTCTTGATCTGGTCCAAGTCGATAATCTCCATCAGATCCTCAACCGTACCCATCATCAGATCATATCCATCAACTGTATATACTTTCTCAACTTTTCCTTTCTCGTTTGCATCCATGATCTTCAAACTGATTTCTGCCATTTTTCTCTCCTTTTTGTCAAAAAGGCGGCATGGATCACCACACCGCCCCTGATTAAGTTGTCATATGATCTTATTCTGCTGTCACGGTCACTGCACAAGTGTCGCTCTTGCCGTTACAAGTCGCGGTGATCGTTGCGCTTCCGGCGCCGACAGCAGTCACCACGCCTTCATCATCCACTGTCGCCACGGCCTCGGCAGAAGACGTCCAAGCGATCGTCCCGGTTGCTCCTGCAGGACTTAACTGTGCTTTCAGCGTCGCCTCGTCGTCAACCACCATTTCCAGTGTAGACGGGATCACGCCGATTCCTGTCACCACAGTGCTTCCGATGGTATCCGGCGTCTGAACGGATGCGAAGAATGTGTCTACACTCATAGCATTTACAGAAGTGTCAACATTCACCGCCTTAGCAGGCTGCTTGTCACCAAACTCATCCGTCAGCTTGGTGAACTTATAGATCGTGGAAATGCCGGTATAGTTCAGAGTCTGTCCGTTAGCATCCGTCCCATCATTTGTGGTGGCAGATGTCTGCTCAGGGATTGTGAACATACCTTTCAGCCTCCATACCAGCACCTTTGTGCCATCGGTCTTATTGGTCACATATCCGAGCGCGTAATATTTCGGAGTGCGCTCTTTTTCTACCAACATGCCTGTCTCCTGGTCGTAATACTGCCCCGTGATATCAGCCAGAATGTCAAACGGAATGCCCGAAGTGTTCAGGCTGATCGTGTCCGATCCCGTGGACGATACCACGATCGCGGGAAGGTTGTCATAATAATGTGTCTCATTGCTGGAATCGGTGCTCTTTCCTACCTCGGAGAGTCCCGTGAACTCCTTCACCGGTCCGAAAGTGATCCCTTCCGACGTATCGGAAAGGACTTCGGCATAAACACCATTTTCCACGCCACGATACTCAAAATATTTTTTGCCCATCGTTTTTTTATTCCTCCTGTTCATTTTTTGGGTATACCACTTCCATACCTCTTCCGGTATGAGTGGGTTCGTCGGATGCCAGATCATACCCTCTCTGGGTGATCGTCCATCCATTTTCTTCTAGCAGACTTCTCGCCTGTCTAATGTAATCATAGGTGTTCTGTGGATTGGTCGAATAAAAATTCACATCGTAAGAATGCCCGACACGTACAGGGAGATTATCATAAAATGAAAGACCATCCTCCGATGTGTTCCAGAACGTGAAGAAACTGTCCGGATACGTCTGCGGCAGGCTTCCTTGTCGATATACCGGAAAGCCAAAACTCTCTAAAAGTTCTTTCAAGGTATCTTCCATCACTTTTCCTCCAACTGCTTTAAAATGTGCGCATTCACGGTCTCAGCCATCGTCTCCTGCACATCTTTCATGTACTTTTTGCCCTTGTACATTCTGTTCAATGCGGCATCCGGCTTCATTTTGGGTGTGCCAGTGATCAGGAATCCACCCGCGCCCGGTTTCGAATAATCAAATCCCACGTTGATCGAGATAAGGTTTCCGGATATGTCTGCTTTCGGGCTTCTTACGATACTCTTAATCGTCTTGCCTTTTGAATACTTGCCTTTTTCCGGAAGATTGCTTTTATCCAGCGCTTTCTCAGTGTCTACCTCAATCTTCTTGGCGGCTTTTTCTAATGCTTCGGCTGCAACCGCCTCCACATCTCCGCCAAGCCCTTCAAACTTGGTCAACAGTTCTTCCAAGCCTGACAGGTCAAGATTAAGTGTGTTCCTGGTGTTCCCTTTCTTTCTTGTCTTCGCCATCACGCACCTCCCTGCACCGCCTGAACCTTGAACCGCAGGTACTGGTTCCGCATATTCACATTTTCCGGTTTGCCGATGATCTCATACATTTCGCTGCTCTGCCTCAGCCTGATTCGGCAGGCTGCCGTGATATCCGGACGATACCAGGTTTCCACCTGCGCAGTATCGACCACAGAGAGCACATCATTTTCCGTACTCTCTGTGCCGCCATAAGTCTTCCAGCTCACATTGATCATGAAACCATGCTCGGGATATGTCTTTGTCGGTGTCCCTTTCACCATCCCATAGGACGGCACAAGCACCTCACAGGGCACCGTGTAGGGAGTTGAAGGTTTGAATGCTCTTGCCATGCCTGTACCTCCCTATGGCTTATAGGACAACTGTGTGGCACGCTGGAAAAAATACTGTGAAAGCGTACCGCCCCCGTCCCCGTAGTTCCACAGATCGGAAACGCCTCTGGCAACGAGTCCGGATGTGATATTGTCGCCGGAAACACCTGCTTCACGCAGGAAGCCTGTCACCTCGTCAATATATACCTGCAGTGTGTCATCCTGATAGTTTCCAGTGATCCCCAGCGCATTTTTAACATCATCAAGCATTGCCATATACGTTTCCTCCCTCTTAGAATCCTACTTTTGCGATGGTGATCGCGCCGGTTGCCAGCGTCGCAGAGTACAACGTTACGCCGTCTGCCGCCACCTCTGCTCCGGACGGCACCGCTGCGGTACCGTTGATGGAAAATCCCTCATAGTCAAAAGCAGGGATGAAATACACCACCGCCGCGGTCACATCCTCGCCAAAATCAAGACTCTTCACCGGCTCATTGGCCAGCAGGTTTCCACTGCCAGATGTCAGTTTGAACACACCGGGTTCCGTAGCGCTTACCGCGCTCACACTGGTGCCTGCCAGCACCATCATGGTGCCAAGCAAAGTCAAAAGATCTGTTTTTGTCAGCGGTACTATTCTGTTCTGATTGATCATCTTTTATATCCTCCTTATTTTTGATTAAGATGTGGCTTTCGCCCACGCTCCATCAACCACCTTCAGCACATCACCATTGTCATCTGCTGTGACGGAAGGCAATTCCGAAGGGACATTTGCCGTCGTCCACGCCCCATCAACTACAGTCAGCACATCTCCATTGTCGGTTGCCGTCACATCCGGCAGCAATTTGTTTGCCGCCGGAATGCCTCCGAGACTACTTACAAGTGTAGCAATCTGATTGATTGCTTCGGGATTTGTGGTAGCGACAAAATTGTTTTCATTTCCACCGAGCGCCACATACAATGCTTTTAATGCATCAACGTTTCCCATGCTGCACCTCCCGGATTAACCCTTAATGATCTTGTAGAAGCCTTTCGGATTGAGCACCTTGCCGTCCACTACAACCAGTGCTTTGTCAACCCACTCGTTCGTTTCATCATCGAAGTATCTTCTCATTGTGAATCCAAAGTTCTCGTTGATGGCGTACTTTTCCGGCTGCCAGAACAGACCGACCACATCTCCTGCAGATGCCGTGTCGAAGTCAGCGATCACATCCGGCTCCACAAGGCTGATCTCCCGTCCAAAGAAGGTTCCGTTCGGATTTGCCGCATCTCCGTCATTCACAACAAGCCCTGTCGCCTGACGGAAAATCGGGTTTTTGTTGGAGTCTGCCATCGTCTCCAAATAAGTCTCGACCGTAGACAGTGGGAAAGCAAATTCTCCTCCGCGGTATCCCAAGGGAAGCTTCGCGAAAAATTTCTTTCTCCACTTTGTCCAGTCGCCAAACTCTTCTGCCGTCATGGTCACAGTGTTGGTCACGCGGGGATCCTTCAAGACACCAAGCATACTTCCGTCTCCGGATCCGTTCATGATGCCCTTATCCATCGCCTCCAGATATGCCACCGCAATAATCTTGGTGAGTTCTGCTTCAAATGCAGACAAGGTAAGGATCTGGGACAGGAAGGTCTGCGCGATGCGGATCTCGGCGGTGTTATATCCAAAGGTCACCGCGCCCAGCTCTCCGGCATCCTGTCTGGGGGATACAGTTTTCTCGTTGATCCATTTGAATGTTGCCTGTAATGCACCAACAGGGATCTTCACGCCACCGGGAACGGACATTTTACGAACCTTGTTATAAAGGTTTCCGTAACTCTTCCGGACGGTATTGATCACCTCATTCATCACCGTCATAGGAATTGCTGCGCCGGTATCATTGGTGTTGATCGCATTTCCACGCACTTCAGCGGGAATCGTGACACCGCGCTGAATATATGCCATGAAAGCCCGGCGGTATTCCATCGTAGAAGTCACGTCCACCTCTCTCTCTTCTCTGGTGGAGCTGACAATCACTCCGGCCACGCCGATATTACCGTTCACCTGATGCGCATCCGCAGGCGGAAGCTGTCTGGTTTTCTGCTCCTGTTCTGCTGCCGCACGCTCTTCCTCTGCAATGGCCGCCAGTTCGTCGTTCACTTCCTCGATCTCCGCATTGAGATCTGCGAGCTGATCATTGATCGCACGGACCTCATTCACGTCCTGAGAAGCCTGTGCCCGTGCGGTAAGGTTCTGCTTTTTTGCAGTCAAACGCTGCAGTCTTTTTTCGAGAATCTTCTTTCTCATGATTTTTGTCCTCCTGTTTAAATGATTGATAACGTCATTGTTTTGGCTTTCGCCAGTTCCAAGTCGCTGTCCAGCGACTGTCCACGCTGCTGCCTCGCGCTCTCCAGCGCAGACCTGGCATTGTCCAACGCCTCCTTGCCCCGTGCCTGTATGTCAGTGGCCTCATACGCAGGGAATGTCACTGCGCTGACTTCCACAACACTACCTATCTTTTTGATCCTTCTGGTCGGATGATCTGATTCCAGATCCTGCCACTCCTCATCCTCTATTGAGAACATGAACGACATGCCCGTGATATCACCCCGCTGGACTGCTGAATACAGTGCCCGCGCGTCCGCATTGTTCTCTGTATCCAGAACCACTTCTATTTTGAGCCCCATATCGTCCACCGTCAGAGTCATGGTGGAATTTCCGTTGTTCCGCCTGCTTCTGGCCAATGGAATCTTGCTCAGATCGTGGTTTACTAGGAATCGGACATCTGTCAGATCCGTGCCGGTCAGTGCCCCCCGCTCAATGATTTCGTAGAAACCGCCAATATTCGTCATTGATTCATAGACGATTGGCCTGCCTACAATGATCTGTCCACGTTCTGTCTGCTCCGCGCGCACCTCAAAGCTATAGGACCTTTTTTCAAGCTCTTTTTTTGACATTTATACATCCTCCTTCTCTTCATCAACTATGTCAAATTTCGCATTTTTTCCGACTTGGTATTCATCCGCCTTGTCCGCATTCACCCAGTTCAAACTCTGGAATCTCTTCCCTTCCAGTTCCGGAAGCGGCTGCAGACCAAGTATTGTCCGTTTCTCATTCTCAAAGAGGGCACCTGTGGGTGACAGCAGCTCGATCATATTGATCTTCTGCGTCATGGTCATGAACACAAGCCGCTCCGGATAAAACTCGATCCGATTCCCGAAGGTTTTTTCCCGTTCTGTGAACATCTTTTTGGTAAATGCCTGTGTGATTGAGATAATCAACGGTTCCAGTGTTTTTTGGTAAAACGCTTCATACTGTTCTTTCGTATAATCTCCCGTCAGGATGGCCAGCGGCACACCGAAATTTCGCAATATTTTTTCATCCAGGAACTTCAATGTGGCATCGTCCACGATCTCTGTTTTTCTCTCCAACGGAATGAACTCTGCTTTCATGTCAAGCGGTAAAAATCCACTCTCACTGTTGGCCAGCTTCTTTTCCATCTCTTCAAGGGCCGCTTGCACTTTTTCACCGTCCAGCAGTGTGTTGTATTTGACCACGCCATTCACGGCATAGCTGGCATTCATGGATTTAGCAATCCCCTGCAGGAGCTGGTTGTTCAGATCAAGTGTTTTTAATAATGCCTGATGATCCGGCTGGCCGTTCGCATCTCCACCCATGAACTGGTTCAGGGAATAGTTCAGTTTGATATGGATTACGTCCTCATACCGGATGGTTGTGGTCTCTCCGGAGCTGAAATAGAATTTCACAAACAGTTGTCCGCTCGCGTCCTGGATGAAATCCACCTGTGTCGGCTTGATCGGGTAGAGCGCTTCATAGTACCGCCTTTCCTCGCCTGTCTTTGGATCCGCCCATGTACGGTATGTAGGTATAATGAATACGTTATAGTTCATCAGCAGCATCCATGTCAGCTTTTCCAGAAAATCAGACGTAGTCATGATCGGATTGGGATTTTCCAGCACGTTCTGGATATCACCTTTCACCGGTACCGGATCCCTTTTAACATATCGCACATGGCATGGTGTCAGTTTCTTGATTTCGTCCACGATACATTTTAGTGCCTGCATCACTGCGTCTGAGTAGTAGATATTGGTTCCGTACTGTCCATACACCGGCATGAGCCCGTCCAAGGTGGACGCATATCTGGTACCTTTGGGCTGTCTTTTTAACAATTTTGCAAACATATCAAAGAAATTCATTTTCTTCTCCTGTAATTTATTTGTTCTCTACCATTGCCTTAAACTCTGTACGGTACCGCCGCCACATTTCGTATACAATGGCAAGGCATACCGCACCGTCTATCCTTTTCTTGGTTTCCATTTTTACGATCAATGCAAAATTCTGTCCGTCTACCTTGACACCTGCGTTACCATAACACCATCTGTCTATCTCATGGTTGCGGTAGCGTATCAACTGATGCTTAAAATCCGCTTCACAGAGTTTGATCGCGTTGGAAAGAGTCCGCGCATCCTGGATGATCATGATAAGATCACTGTCATCTTTTCCACCCTTTGTCCATCCGTAATATTCCATGCGGGTGATCCAGTCTTTCGCAAATTTCTGGTCATATCCGCACTTCCACAGGCGGATTCCGTACAGCGTATGCAGTGAATAGAACCAGTCTGCCACGACCGCAAGGTCTATGTCGTTTCCTTCTGTGATCGTCAGAAGTCCTTTATTCTTCCATTCCACATACTGTGCGCCGGCAAGTTTATCGTCTGCATCTTCCAATTTGCTGGCAGGGATAAAGTAATGTGACAGAATATACTTGTTTGGATCTCCCGGTCTGATCATCAGTGCCTTAGCTGCACACAGATCTGTTGTTTCCGCCAGATCGACAGCCCCCAGCGCTAACGCGCCCTTGAAATCTTTTATGTCAAAATCGCATTCATAAGCATAGTCCTCCAGATTCAGCCAGCTTGTCGCCGCATTCTGCTTTATATTGAAATCCTTTGACAGAACGTAAATGCGGTCTGTCTTGGATTTTCTTGCTTCCTCCACACGGTCCTTCAGATAGGACCATTTTTTGATACTTCCCAGGGACGGGTTTGATTTCAGCCATAATTTACTGATGCCGTCCATGTCTGTATTCCAGATCTCCTGCTCACTGTCCTGTGTGTACAGCCACGGGAGTTTACGCTTCGCCGCGTCTGTATCATCCTCTCCTCTGATGATCGCTGTATACTCCCTGGTCTTCTTATCCAAAAATCCGTCCTGCACGAAGCCCTCGGATCCGAACATGAAGATTTTGAAATTATCTTTTGTTGATGTAGACTGCTGGATTGATTTATATATGTCTCCATCCGCCGGAAGACTCCATACCTCATCAATTCCGGCAATGTCAATATTCCTACCCTCACGCTGTCTTGTGCTGGCCGAGAGCTTGTATATGTGCGAAGCATTTTCCTGGCATTTGATGCCTTTCTGGTTCCTCCAGGTGTCGCGGGATTTGGGGTCGATCAGCAGCCGCATGGTATCAATGGCCTGGTATGCCAGATCTGCTGTCCCATCATCCATTCCGGAACAAACGATATCCGAACCTGACTTTCCGACTACCAGTTCCGCCAGTTGAATCGCAGCCACCGTCTCACTCTTGCCATTTTTGCGTGCAATTTTCAACAGGATCTCCTGGAATCTGTCAACCCACACCTGGATGCCTGGCACCTGCATCTTGAAGCTGTAAACCGCTTCGATAAACGCCTTCTGCCAGAGCATGAGGATCATCGGCTGGCCATAAAACGGACTTTTGGTCAGCTTCACACAGTTTTCGATGAAATTGATCCTCAGTTTGGCATCTGACGTTTCATACCTGTATTCTCCGCTTTTGATGTCTTCCGCCAGATTATCAAGCTCCATCCACATGTCCTGTCCGATGATGATTTCACCGGCCTCGGCTTTTGCGCGGTATTGCAACAGCCATGAATTGTCAGGCGTCCATATCGTTTCTTGCATTCAGCCACTTCCTCAATGGGGAATCCTCCTCTTTGTCATCGTTGCCGTTGATCTTTAACAGGACACGCAGGCACGCATTGTATTGCTGTAGGAGCTCTTTGTACTGTCTCGCCGCCGGAGTTGTTTTCTGCTTGGACGGATCATGAGGGTGGACTTTGATAAAAGGCAGTTTTTTCAAACTGACCAGTTGATCCTCGATAAAAATAATCTCGTCTACCAGCTGAGCCGCCTTCACATCATCCTCGACCAGCTCCAAAAGCTCTTGTTTTCTGTCCATGGCTCTGCTCCTTAATCGGTGGTTTTTGTGTAACGTAAAATCACATAGCATTCGTCATATGCAGTTCTGTTTGACAAGGTGAAACATCTAACATATGTGGGTGTTACCCCAAAATACCATTGTGATTGCATATCGGCGTTTGTATTTGATGGCACAGGCAAATTGAGTTGTTGCACAAATCCACTTGTCGTATTTTTAGCATACCCCCCAGCTATGAATATAGTGTCAACATTAGATATATTATGGCTTATGTCTTTTACTGTGGCATTCGGCAATGCTCCAAAATTGAAGGTTTTCTCATACAAAGGCTTTCCATCAATCCATGTTCCGACCACTTGTTCTGTGGTCGAGTATGTGTGACCACTACCGAATCGCAAGCCATAAACACGATACAGTTTCGGCTCTTCGTACTGTACTCGTGAGGCGGCTGTCAGAATTGTTGTGGAATTGCTAAAACCAAAAGCAAATCTCCGATTGTTAGACGGTATTGAGCCATTAAGCAAATAAGTCCACCTAGTGTTATTTATGACATTGTAATATCCTGTTTTTGGCACTATCATAGACATCGCTTGGCTTATGTCGTTTGAGCTGACATTGAGAAACGCCGTAACCAGTACTGCATCATATCCGTCTATCGAAGCGGAAAGCGTGTATTGTTTTTCCACGGTTGCCGATCCGCTTGTGATGCTAAAATCAGTATTCTCAAGGAGCAAATCGCAAGTGAAGTTTCCACCGCTTTCGCCACCAGAACCACCTCCGCCATGCTCAAACAAATATGCAATTCTTTTATCTAAACCCGTATAAGTTGCCATTTTAATTCACCTCATACAATGCAAGATTTGCAATTTTCCATGTACTAATTGTTTCATCTCTTATTTTTCCAAAATCGAAAAAAATAGTTGCTGTACTTGCAGTCGACATAAAATCCAATGTGTAAGTCTTCAATTCGTTTGGTGTCAAATCCCATTTGGTCGATGCCACTGTGACATTTTGACCTATCATAATGTCTTCATAATCATATCCCGGAATGAACCCCGGAGGCATACTTGTGATACATCCGTCCCACGAAAATTCATACATCTTGCCAGCTTCAAGACCAGTCGCAATCAGCCGTATATATTCCCCTCTACCGTCTGTCGCTAAAGTCACATTGTTCACGCCATCCGCATAATCGATCGTGATTGCTCCGTTCTTTTCCCAATTAGACAGGTTCAAAAGATTCTCAGGCAACATGTTTCCAGCATATCCGCCCCCGGATACTGTCGCCAGTAAGTACGCACTTAGTATCTGCATTTTCAATCCTCCTAGCTGAGTGATCCGCCGGAAAGTGCGAAGTTTATTGTAAAAATATGATTTCCAATATCCAAATTTTTGAGCAGATAGTTCAGCATCAACATCTTGATTCCATCTCCATATGTTTCATCCATGATTGCAATCACTTCCCCGTCCAGGTCAAAACTGATGGTCAGTGTACAGTCACCATATGTGTCAGTAGATGTGTCCACTGTGGTCTCAATCGTATAATTCAAGCAAGAATAAAATGACATCTTCATACCCTGCTGCTGAACATTGAATTTGAACACCAGGATATCATTGTCTGCGCCGTCCGCGATCGGATCCACGCTTTCCTCCACAGGGAGAATATACCGAAGCTGGTTTGCTTCCAGACCGTTGACTTCTCCCCAGAGATCTTCTATGTTGTCTCTGACATTAAAAGACCCCTGCATGGCATACGACAGTGTGTCCTCTGCGTATAGTGAGGAATCTGTGTTGATTATCTCTGGAAATGTGATGCTGGCCTCAGCACTGGTGAATCCACTGTTGCTCAACCGGAATGTCGTGTTTCCCGGAAGTGTCCACAGTTCCGCTGGAATCTCTGTCAATGTGTCTGATCTGGATGCCAGACTGTACTCCACAGTAGTTCCGGCACCTGTTACCGTCAGTTTCTGATTCGTGTTCGCGTCTGTCTTGATGCCGATCCAGATGGAATTGACATCATTCTCCTCATTCACCAACAGGAGCTCATTCAGTTCATGGTCAAAATATACGATATTTTTCAATTTCTTTTAGCTCCCTGCCGTTCGCTCGGAATGGATTTCATTTTTTGAAAACCGAAAACTTTAAATTTTGGTTTTCAGTGAAAGATACCA
>AUXO012982380.1_pt1 | contig 15832 bp, 12 predicted proteins | sample 768731 | NCBI WGS metagenome assembly AUXO01 (sample SAMN02715735, study PRJNA202380) | gut metagenome | biome: sheep rumen | host: Ovis aries | place: New Zealand: Palmerston North
TACAGCTGTCATCTTTTCTTCACAAGAATACTTCTTTCCACTCATAAGTTTCTCCTGATAATTAATCTATATCAGGTCCAACTTTTTCTCCTCACCTCCTTCATCACGGCCAATTCGACCACTAGCAACGGAAATCCTGATCAATTGTCATGGAGTGCTGATCATAGATTGAACATCCATAAATGTAGTGAAACGCTTGCATTACAGCCCAACTATCAACTGATAATCGAGTGAAATGCTCGTATTATAAATCACTTCAATTATGGCATTTTCATTGGAGCAATTAAATCCTCCTCATTATTAGGCACTTACGCCAAATACGGTCTCGCATCATAAATTTACTCTAGTGACTATCTGTAATCACTTAGTGCAGATCAAGACCGATTTACGCTTCAACATACTATCCATGTACTGGAGAAGATGTATAATAATCGTTCATTCTACAGCACCCTCTTCTTTTATACGTCTCAAAACACTATACAAAATTACAACTACAAATACTTATTTGATCTAGGTTTTTTATAATACAACGTGACTTCTAATCCACTAGCCCAAAAGTCTTGTTTAATAACAATTCAATTTTTTCTAGGTATATAACTATACTCATTAGACGCTAATTCAAGATTACCTTTTTGATTTATTTTTAAAGAAAAATCAGAACTTGTCTCACTCAAAAAAATACCATATACAGGAATCTTATTATTTTTACAAATAGATATGATATTATCACGATTTTCACCATTGCACTTACTTCCTAAAATTACGGCAATAGGTTTGCAATATATATAATATAATTCTGAAGGAACTTCAATCTTAGGTACCCTAGGAATCAATCTCCATTCCTTTTCATACCTCCAATCAACCGCTTTTTCACTAATTACATTTATAATTTTTCTTGAAGATATTGTTGCATCATGATTTGGTTCATCTCCCAAATTTCCCAAAATGTTGTTTCTTATATACGCAAGCATTTCTGTTGTTAAATCTGTTTGATTAGAAACATAGTTTACCTGCACCAATTTTGTTTTCTCTTTGGTTTCATTGTCTTTATCGTTAAATCCTCTTGCCTTCTCCAAATCTTCCTTATCATACACAAGCAAAAAACCTCTATGATAATCCGCATAATGAGACCACATAAGCATTGAATCATTGACTTCCGAAAAACATATAATACGAGAATTATCTTTAATATGTATCCTTACTGCGTCAATTGCACCATATATTCTTTTTATATGCTCCCTTATTGCGCTGTTTCTGTTTGATTTCCACATAGCTGCACCAATATTATATGGATACACATTCATAAAATCATTATTTTTTATGTAGTTATCCATCCCTGCTTTAATGTTTCCGATTATTTCTCCTACTATTCTACTAGAATCAGCATAAACCAAATTATCATAAGGATCATTAAACTCGCTAGGTTTTGAAAAAAATAAACGATTATGTCTTAATGCATCTAACGATTGAATATTGCTGCTACGATATCTATACAAACATTCCTTATTTTTTATTAAATCAGAATAATTAACCACATTCAATGATCTCCTTCCCAAACTATGAATGTATCAACACGTATATTTTTCTAAGATAATGTTAACCAAATTTTCACTTATACTGCATAAATTTAATATTAGCACTATGATGAATAACAAAAATACGTGATTTTAAATAATAAATTATGGCTTCAACATAATTTGCACGAAAATCTTTTAACATTTTACTTTCAAAAAAACTATTCTTTATAAAGCGGTTTTTGACATTTTCATCATCCTCATCATCGTAAATATAAATGATAACCTCACCCTTCTCTATTAAAACGCATTCTAAAACCCTGCTCCACCACCAACTATCGGATTCGCCTAAGGAGCAACCATAAATCAAAAATAGTCTTGTGCCAAAGAATAAATCTTTATATTTTTCTTCACATCTAGCTACATTAGATTTTACAAACATTTTTCTTACATCATGTTCATCGATTTTCCCACCTTGTAAATTATTGATTTCTGCCCCAAACAGCAGGGATTTTGGAATATCTTGATTTCCATGTGGATGATGTATTTCATAATCCACATGAACATAAGGATTATGAAATTGATATTTCCCGCAACTATAGTTATTAGGATTCAATTCTAAAACAGCATTATTATGTGATGTCCTATAAGGATTTGGATCAAACTGCTCTTGATCTAAATATAAGTAATTATCTAAAAGTGATGTATAATTGAAATTTATTACTTCAAACTTTATCCTATCATGATTACTTACAAAAGCCGGGAATTCAAAATCACGATATTTTTCTTCAGACAAGTCCACTATAAAATTTTCATATGACTTCTTTGCGACTTGACTCGTATAGCAATACTCTGACACAGATAAAATTACATCATCTGTAACAATTGAATTTAAGAAAACTGAAAACAATTTTTGGATTTCGAACAGATCTCGTTTAAGTTTTTTAATTGATCTCTTACTCTTATAATTTAAATACTCGCCGATATGACTCTCCAAATCGGACCAATTTTCTTCACCTTGCTTCTTAGCGAGATACATCGATTGAATAATATAATTTGTGCTGTTTTCCCCATTTAATTTGCAATAGTAGTTATAAAACTCCTCATATTTTGTGGTCATACCTTTACCAAATTTATTCAAGGTAGAAATATCAAATCCATTTCCAACCAAAAAAAAATCTTCATCTCATTCACAATTGTCTCCTCCAAAACAATAATCCTGACGCACCGTCAGGGTTTTATTTTTCATGCATCAATCAACTGTTAGCTACTTACTTTTAATGATAAAATCCAAAATCTTTTTCATATCCCTTATAAAAATTACAACAAGTGTATATTCCGCTTCTTTAATGCACGCGGGGTGCGTACATATTTTTCGGTCGGATGGGTATGAGATACAGTTCAGCAAATAAAGACTTACATAATAAAAAGGTCTCTTGCAGCCCAAAAGCGAGAGCCTTCTATTCTTCTATTTTTGATTCAAACACTGCCTCATCAACAGCTTTAATACATTCATCTATATTCTTTTTTATATCTTTACCCCAGAAGCGCACAACTCTCCACCCTAAAGATGCTAGTTCCCTATCAATCCTAACATCACGTTCAATATTACCGGATATTTTATTAATCCAGTATTCGCTATTATTACTTTTCTTCAATCGTTCACTTTGTTCAGACCAGTCTTTCCCGTGAAAGAACTCGCTATCACAAAATATAGCCACTTTATATTTTGTAATTGCTATATCAGGTTTTCCCGGCAATTTCTTGTAATTTTTCCTATAACGATACCCGTGTTTCCAAAGAGCTTTTCGCAACAAGAGTTCTATCTCTGTATCCTGTGATTTTATATGGCGCATATTCTTTTTGCGCTGTTCAACAGTAAGATTATCCATAATGTTTCACCTCTGGAATATAACATCATTATGATACTCAATAAAATCCTTCCTTGGAAGAAACTTATCTGGAAGTATGATCTCCTGATTTTCATACATATAAAACCATGAGTGCGTGTTTTTATCCATTTTTATATCAGAGAGCTTTTTTGAAAAAACAATACGATACTTCTTGTCCAACGTAATTAAACCTCGATCAAATGCTCTGTCGTGAAGTGCATTTAAACATAACCCATTACTTGGGTTTGTACGCTCTGTTTTTGAGTCACTATCTTTCCATGGCTTAATATGACTTGCAACAAGCAGCTCCGGCTTTTTCATACCAGTGATACAACAAGAATTTCCGTAAGCGTTCAAGACAGATAACCTAAAGAAAACCTGTCCTATTCTAACCTTCGTTTCCTTCTCAATATCAGTGCCTTCAGGGATTTGTTCAATAAGAAACTCCGGATTGAGAGATTTAATATCTGTTTTCTTGTACTTAGCCATAATCAACTGCGCCTGATATGATAACTCCTCCCAGTCGCCATTGAATTCATTTACAATTTCTTTATCAAGTTTGCTTGCATTGGACATGCCCTTAATATTACGTGCTATCAATTCAGGATCATAATGTGCCAAATTGGCCATCTTCAACCCCACAGAACTGGGAGTCCTGCCAAGCAGCTCAGCCAAAGCGATAATATCTTTGTTTGTTTTTGATATTTTTGCAAATGGGGTCTTACAATACAAATCAAATGCAAGTATTGTTTCTTCCCTTGTCCATTTCACTCTGTACCGATTTTCCATATCCTTACCTCATGTACAATTAGAATTGCATTGGCATTCCTTCTGAAATAAGTTTTTCTCTTGTTTTCAGTACCATCTTTGCTTGCTTGACAGACGGGATTCTTCCGGTTCTCTCCATATTTATGACAAGTTTCAGAATAGAGAGTTCCATGTCTGAAAGCAGATTTCTGCTAGTGCCCCAAGTATATACTTTATCCCAATATTCTCTTCCTGCCTTTATAATATATTTAAGCACATCGACCTCTGCTTCTATCTTACGTTCTTCTTTTGCAGTTTTTTCTTCATTTTTTATTTGCTCGACTTCGATTAGAGTTTTCAAAAATGACGGCAGAATATTCCACTCTTGTTTTTTTGCTAATTCCCAGCAATGAGATTGTTTACACCATTGTGTGACATTTTCCGTAGGTCTGTCATTTCGCGTTAGAAATTCGTAAACCTGCGTACAGAGAACTCGAAGCTGTTGTTCCAATTCTGGGTATAACTCTTGAAGATTCCATATCCGTATGAAATCCACTTCAAAGCCCTTCGCATTAGATCTAATAAAATCAAACAGAATACTCATTGTATAAGCTATAACATTAGCTTTATAAGAATGCTTCTCTTTATACCAGACCGTCTGCTTTATTATTTCATCGGTTCCCTTAAATATGATAGCAAGAGCAACAACCCGCTTAAAATAATATGTGTTGTATGCGGTATCGGATTTTTCCCATTGTTTTTTTATATTATCTGCAAACACCTTTACAAGCGCCTGCTTACCTTTGCTTACAACATCCGGAGCACCTTCATAAATTTCCATGTACTTAGCCAGTTCTACCATTTTAATTACCTGACTCTCTGGATATCTTGTTTCGTATTGCTTCATCTGGCTGGACTTAGGCTTGAATTTCATCTTTCCCTGATTATACTGTCCACGTGTACGCTCATAATACCAGTACTGCTGATACTGGTTTCCATGTACTGCCGGTGCAGGTGTTCTCCTCGAATAATCTTCCATACGGATATGAAACGGATGATTTGAAAAAAAGTCAGATGCATCAACCTTGTTCTGAGAGTTTGAATACTCCGATATTTTGGGAATAATTCTCTCTGACATAGAATGATCAAGTACTGATACTTTCATCGGCACATACAATCTGCTTATATCAACAACTTCATCATTACGTGCAGTAAGAAGAGTATTAGCGATAGATGCCGTCGTCTGTCCACCATTTACAATCTGAAGATCTTTAATTCTTGTAATTTTAAGACCATCCGAAGTAACTTTCGTATCTATTTCTGAAGCAGTAGCTGCTATACCGTTGTTATAAGCAAAAAACATCTCCGGATAATTCTTTATTGTATTCTGTATGCTTTTATTTACTTTTCCCCGTACACTCAGAAATGAACGAACATTTCCTTCAAGAAGCCTTGACCCATATTCCAGATATAAATCGTTCAGTATCTGTCCGGGTACAACCGCAAGGTAAGAAGTGTATGTGATTAAATTTTCGGGTTTCGCATCCTCTTTCCCTTCATCAACATCATCATGTTTTGGCGGTACTTCTATATCTGCAATGACATCTACACACTCAACAGCCTTAACACAAGGGATCCCTTCTGATTTAAAATCTGAAAGCATTATTTCAATGCTTTCCTTTTGTGTTTTTGAATTTACTACATCAAAGATACGTGCAACATCCCAGACGTTCAGTTCCACCGTTGTCCCAGAAACTTCGGTATCTTTTATATTCTTCTTTCTCTGCTTATTAAACGCATCGGTCAAAAGATAAAAGCGATATTTCGTAATATTCGTTTTTTCATAATATAGGGTTTGAGCAAATTCATATGCTTGAGTACTTTCTTCAAGTTCAAGGTACATCTCATATTTCGTAGCTTCTTCGACAAAATGACGCACCTTATTAAATAACGAATTAATGTCTTCCGCACGTATCGAATCATCTTCATGCGGACCATGATAATCCGAAATAAAAATACAACAGCTGCCATCGGTTTCATCTAATGCATAGCCATCAATTCTTATATTTGCTTTACGTCTGGAAACGCCCTCATAGTAGCACTCTACAAAATCGTCAAACTCTTCTCCGTCACTAAGAATATCCGTAACATACCTTAAGAATTCCTCTTCAGGTGTGGACATGTTGGCATTCGCAGCCAGTGCTATATCCTCATGAAGCACTTCGCGATACTCGTCAATAGTCATTTCAATATCTCTCCCTAAAACCTGCTATACCGGCTATCATGATTGTATATTTCACATTTCCGATAGCATCGTTTATCTCTCTACGCCTCAATTTTGGAAATTCATCATTGACAGTATATACTTCTGAGCCTTTGAATACGAAATTGAAGCTATCATACTCAGAATCCACAGAATACCCCACATTATCAAGTTTTATTCTGAATTCCGCTAAAACTTCCGGATCTTCAATCATGTCCGTTATCTGTAATACGAGCTTGTTTAAATTCACTGCCTTCTCATTGTTTTCACTGGCTTCATCCACTCTGACAATTACCAAATGCCCATCTATATCTGATTCCAGTTGTTCCAATGAACTAATGATTATTTGAACAGCACCATCATTAACAGTTTTTACCTCATACCAAGTTCTATCGATTTCAAAATCCTTGTGACCCAGAAGTGGTCCCATCCAGCTCCTCACTGCTTCTTTGTAGCCGTATTCGGGAATAACTCTATTTTTTAGTTCGAATAATTCCCCCATTAAGCCTTTAATCTCTTGTTTGTCTAGAAGTTGTGATCGCTTCTTCCCGAACATTTCTTTCCAATACTTCCATCTAATTAACGCACTTGAAATAGCCATATCTTTCCCGGCGCGTTCGCAGACTAGAATCATATCCTTGCAGAAAACTGTAAACATCGGTGCATATGCCAGATCCTTCAAATCAAATGAAAGAGCGAGCTTACGATCCTCTCTACGATTAAGATGAACGTCAATCAGTTTTGAGGATTTTACTCTCTCTTCCTTGCCATTTTCAGTCAATATCATTGACATTTTGCCGTCATCGTTATAGCCAAGAAAGATGTTAACCTTGTAGTAAGGATCAATCCTTTGATATGTATGAGTTTCGATTCCTTTTTCAAACTTCTTTGATACTTCCATCAGTCATCAAACTCCTCTTCATCATCCCAGTTATCACCTTCACCTTCGAACATATTCTGAAGTGCGACCTTGTTCAGAACATATCGGGCATATTTAGTTTCTTGGTTCTCAAGTGACGGAATTCCTATTCCGAAACCAATATAGATTGTATCTTCACAGTTTTTGCGTATAGCCTCATTTTCTTCTGTTTTGTCCTTTGTCAAATCTCCCAACCCGATAAAATAGATTGTAAGAAGCGGATTCCTCTCTATTCCATAAGCAAAATAATCAGACTGCCTTACGTTTATTTTTTCCGGCATCGGCTTACCAGTAACTTCTGCCTTCCTCCTTGCACGATTTGTGGCAGTATCGACAGCTATCCGATTACCCTCGTCGGAGATGCCAAATCGACCGTCAAGAGTTGTTCCAAGTCGTCTCTTTGAGCCGCTCATCTTAAAAATCTTACCACCATTTTCTATGCAGAATTTTCGCGTCGGGTGTTGGAATTCGTAACCTGATCCTAAAATGTCTATTGTATCCTTTGAATCGCCGGAAGCAAAAGCAATATCCCATTTCCTAAGCTCATTTCCCCTATAGTTGCGAATGAAATTTCTTATTGCTGTCGTATTAAATTCTTCGTTCTTTGGGGATATGTCGATTTTCTCTAATAATTCAAGTATCGTTAATACCGGTACATCCTTAAAACCATACCTGTGTTTTCCATTTTTTCCTTCATCAACCAAATCTATTCCAGCACTACGTATTACTTCTATCATTTCTCTAACTGCATTAAGATTGATCTCATTTTTCGTTTTATCAGCGAGCAATTCAGGGGTTTCAATTGTTTCCCCACTCAAACTGATTACACATTCGCGGCTTTCAGCGCTTTTCATTTTATTTCTTGAAGTGACAAGAAGTGTGGTAATGTCGGATCTAACACGAAGTCCGAAATCTTTTGGTGTCAAATCACTATCCTCGTATCTCTTAACTTCATCTCTAAGCTCATCTGTTGCGTCACTTATGTGTCTGTACCATTCAACACTTTCTTCAGACATCCATATTCTGCATAAATCGGCATATCCAGTTCTATATCCGAACCACCTTCCCATCTGCATCAGCGTATCATACATTGTGGAATTTCTATAAAAATAGCTAACAACCAGACCTTCCAGCGTCAGACCTCTAGACAGGCTCATTCCACCGACAGCTATCATTCTAAGTCCATCTTTATATGTGCTAAAATCAAGATTCTTCCCGCTGCGCTGGTTTATCGTCATCACTATGATACCAGCACATGAACTATATAGGTTATCTTGTATCACAGACCACTCTATATCTATATTACTATAGATGGATTCATACAAAGTTTTCAGTCTTCCTATATGTTCATCCTGTAGGGCTTTTTCTACTGGTAGTTTTCCATACAATCTACATGAACTTTGAATACTCTTTAAGTAGTCATTAACAAGATCCGCTACTTGTTCTTGAACAGCAGTAAATCTACTGACATTTAAAAGCATTGACCTATGAGTGTTTACACGTTTCCTCTCTGTATCAACATCTTGAATTACATTCGCCAAAACAAAGGTTGCAATAGCATCCTTCATATCCTCAGGAATATGTGTTACGCGGATATAAGCCTTGTGTTTCAACGGTAAAATAACCTCAATGCTGGCAGGGTCCATAATATCATCATTTATTCCAACCAGCATCTCCGAAGCATCTCCGTCTTCGGCAAATATATTCCTGGCACCAATATAGTTTGAAGGAGCATTCAATGAATAGATATAATCCTTCGGAAACAGATCTTCTTCGACCATATCATTATAGTTATCCGGATCTATAAAGATATTGGCAAACGGAGTCGCAGTGAACCCTACATAGCTTGACTTCGTAAAACTTTTAAGAAGCTCTCTGATCTGACCATTAATTGCCGTCGGACTCTCACTGTCTTTTGTGTTGACTGAAGCATTATCAGCCTCATCGTCAATAACAAGTATTGAATTATCAATCGGGTTATCTCCGTTCTGGTTGAATGTTTTCAGCCATTTATTCAATCGCTTTAACACAGCCGAATTTTTCTTAACAACAAAGATTACGGATCCATTGATGTTTCTAAGATCGAAATTCAGATTGCTGGCATTCTTTTGTTTGAAATCATCGGAAGTGGATGTAAGACATACCGGACTGATACTGGAATCATACTTTCCAACACCAATAACTATTTTTTCCTCCTGCCGTTTAATAAGAGCATCACTGTCTCTTCCCACAAACCCCTCATCAATTCGCGATTGAGTTTGCTGACGCAGTTTTTCTATTGTTCCGGTAAGAAGGACAACAACTTTATATCCGGAATCAACCGCTTTGCAGATAAGGCCTGTATAATTTGCGGTTTTACCAGACTGAACATCACCAATAATTAATCCCCGACGTTTATACTTAATGTTTCTATCCGGATCACCAAGCAAATCTGTAAGAGTATCAAGGATATCGTCCATAGTATTAACAACTTTGGTCGAAAATCCTTTGTCTGCAAGCAGATATTTTTTGTAACGCTCCCAGTATTTCATTCCAAGTTGTGCTTTACGTGCAAGAAACCATTTCTCATGGTTTTTTTCTTCAATAAGAACACCACGATCTAGTTTAATTGAGAATTCCGACTTAATACTTGCCTTAACCTCTTCTATCTCTTCAAGAGACAATACTGAAAATGTTGGCATCCCACTCACTTCTGCAATCTTATCGTCAATCGCCGCCTCCTCTAAAGTAGTATCAGAAGAAATAAACATGACAGCCATATCTTTAAGCCTTTTTTGTAACTCATTCATATTTATCAATTTCCTCCTTTATACGCTCGACGATTTCCTCGTGATTACAATAGGGTTCAACCTTCATGAACATAGTGTAGTACTCTTTGATTGGAAGATTATTATTCCTAACATACTCTATTTGAGTTTGCAGATCAGACCATATTTTTTCCAAGACTTCTTCGTCTTCCTTCTTTTCTTCAATCTTGCCTTTAGCCACATCAACATATAAGGCCTGAACCGGAAAAGCCGACTCTATTGTGTTTAGCAATGAGTTAAGAAGCTTAAGCTCAGATTCATTTAGCGTTGCCTCCAGCAGCTCCAACTGCGGAATCTTTCGATTTATTTGGTATTCATATCCCTCTCTAACCTTGATTTTTTCCCAGACATACTCAATATCCCTATCTTTCTTCTTTTTTCTCCCACGATAAGTATGAACTGCTTCACTACTGATTACTGATTCATACACTGCGTTATACATGTTTTTCTTTATAATATCGGGCAATGATGCTGTACTTTTCTTAATATCAATTGACCACATATAGTCAAGCGAATTGGGAATATCTACCATTACTCTTGCCAGTTTATTCAGCTCATCTTTTCTTTCCAACCTGAACCATGTACCCCAAATAATAAGTCTTTTATTACGGTACACATAAAAACCTTGATCATTTCTCATCCTATCCTTACCGCCAACCTTGTCTAAGTCATCCTGTGAAAGCTTGGACATGTGCGGCAAAATAAAAGGCTTCAGGGTTATTTTTTTATCATTGATATAAAACGAGCTTTCTCTTTTTCGTTGTGTTGCTCGGTGATACATCAAAAATGGATCTTTTGCCTCAACTTTCAACCCATTTATGTAGATGTTAAGTCCTTCATATATGAACCTATGGAACACCAAGGACAAATGATTTATCATATCGTCTAGATACTTGTTGAAAGTTTCGTTAATATCTCCTGTGCTTTCTTTAATTCGGTCGAACTCAGACAAAATAATATATGTACCGGTTTCCTTTTCCTTAAGCAAATCGATCATAGGAAGAGATAGTATTTCTTCTTCAGAATACCCCTTCAGCATCCAGGCTTTTGATTTAATAACATAATCTAAATCCCAAGAATATGCGTTTAATTTATCTCCTTTTTTACTCGCAACTACGAATTTGCGACACTGCGACAAGGAAGCGGACTTCATTCCTAACCCAAATCTACCAAGATCATCTTCACTTCTTTCTTCAAGAGGATTCGTGCTTCCATAACGCATTGCCTCGTATATTTCATCTTTATCCATCCCATGGCCATTATCCAAAATAATAAGGAACGGATCAATACCGGGATCAGAGTAAATTTCAATATCCGTTGCATGCGCACTAATACTATTATCAATCAAATCCGCAATTGCTGCTGGGAAGGAGTATCCCAATGACCGAATTGATTCAATTAAAGCTGGTGCAAATGGAACACATTCTTGTTCAAACATCCTAAAGCTCCTTTATAAATCACTCAACATAACTTGTCTGTTAAGGCTGAAAATATCTTTTATCCTTTCGTGAGAATACTGTTGGTTCTCCTGCATTTCTACCATTTTGATAATATTCGTAACGCTTACAGCAGATCCGGGAATATCTGTCTCAGAATAAATCTGCTGTAACTGTTTATCTATATTTGTCCCAAATCCTCCTGCAATATATGTGAAGAACGCCATAGGATATGAAGAATCACTATATCGACTAACATTAGATAAATAATTGTGAACCATGCGGTTATGATGATCATTGTTGATGGTGTACTTGCTATATGCCTTGTTATCTATAATTGCTTGATAGCCATTGATCCGAGATACTAAAAGAACATCAGGTGTTAATCCCATCGATCCGACATGTTTGGTCTGGAAACCGAAAACATCCTTAAATAGTTCAGTGGTAGCTTTTTCAAATTCTGTTGCTTCATTCCTTCCTTTAAAAGCCATTTCAAAGTACTTTGTCATGAAAGCACCGACGGAACCACGTGGATATGTTTCTATAAGAATTTCTTCAACTGTTCTACCATCAATGCCGGTAACATCCACGATATAGTCAACGAGCCCAGATGTTATTCTTGTTATGGGGCGGTTCAATGATTCAGAAATATATGCTTGCATAACCTTTTGTTTCGCAATGATTTTAGGCGTGACAGTCATATGATTGTTAAGATCACGGTTATCTTTTCTATGTTTCGGGTCTATTCCGTACTTTCTTTGGTAATATTCCTGCTCATTTGGTCTATCTATAAATGGCAGTTGTTCAGCTATGATCTCCTTGACCTGAGTTCTCCTTTCGTCCAAAATAAAAACTCTGCCGTCTTCACGTTTTACAAGTTGCGTATACTCAAGCCAATTAACAAGCGTATTTGCCAAATCCGTTAGATGACTATAAGGATGATTAAGGTTGATGCCTCCTTTAGATGATTGGTACTTCAGTAAGAAATCATCCTCAAGACATTTATCTCCATAATTCCTAAATTGAATAAGCCTTTCCACGACATGCTCATAGCATCTGTCAGATTCGTTTTCTGCTTCAGTAACTACAATCTTTGCAATTTCATCTTCGGAAAGGTTCCTTATGCGCGAATCATCCAAAAGTTTCAAAAGGAATCGAAATGGCCTTATTCTAAACCTGGATGCAACCTGTACGCCCCGCCTCAAAGAAAACGCCGACGGAAACTGATACTTTAATATCTGATTTGTCAGAACACTCACCGGAGAATCGCCATTCATGATGGCTTCACCTGCTAATGTCAGTTTTATTCTCCCTGTAGTCTCCTGTGTAAAGATTAATCCAAGACTCAGTAACCATGCTTTGTATGTACGTGCTCCACCACCTGTCTGATCACGCCGATCTCCAATGCGTTTTAGCCCTGCCTTTTCAAGTGCTTCTTCATAAGCAAGATGGGAATCTCTCTGCCCGTCCCATTCTTGATTTAACGATATGTCTGCAAAAGCAGCCAGCACTTCAGGTATTGAGTTTAATTTTCGTTTTGGTCTTGTTACCCACCAATAATTTAACATCTCGATCACTCCGTTATTTTTGCGTCTATACCCTCATATTCTTCGCCAGCAAATGTTTTTAATATGGCTTCAAATATTATCCTTGCACCTACAGAAGGAACAGCCATTCCTATCTGCTTTCTTACAGATTCTTTTGATCCCTCGAAAATAAAGCTGTCCGGAAAAGTCTGTAGTCGTGCTCTTTCTCTATTAGTTAATGCTCTGGGTTCAGAATAATGATATACATGCGTTCCACCGCCACCAGATCCTGTTACTGTATAAGCTGGTTTATCCGGGTCTAACCGTTTATATATCTGACTGAGTTTTGCGCCACGCACATTCAGTTTTAATTCTTCTGGAAGATCGGCATTGAAAGCATTTTCACCAGGTTTAATATATTTTAATCTCTCAACCACGACCTTTGACTGCTTAGTCTGTTCGTTATTTGGTGCATCTATGGGTATAGGCGGAACCTCAATCGCAGTTCTGCATGTTACATCCACACCCTTAAATGGAGCACTATCGGGAATCTTAAACTCATATGGTAAATCTTCCCTAATACCTACAATAATCATTCTGTGACGAGCTTGTGGAACTCCATACTGCTCAAATTTATATAGATTAGGGTATATTCTATAACCTGCGGCAATCATATCCTCTTTTATTTTTTCAAAAGCTTTCCCTTCGTTAGCACTTCTTAGACCTCCAACATTTTCTGCCAAAAACCACAACGGTTGATAACGTTTGAGCACCTTTATTCCGTATGAATACAGTGGCCCATATTTGCCTTCAAAACCTTTTTGTTCTCCAACGACAGAAAAATCATTGCAAGGAAATCCGAAAGCGAGCGCATCTATGTCTCCAAGCGTTTCTATATCAAGCTCTCTAACATCCCCGCATATGACACTCTTTGGACTTTCCGGACATAAATTCCGGGTATATGTTTTACATGTATCCGCATCATAATCATTTGCCCACTGATGGATAATTCTATATTCTGGATCATCGATTTTAGCAGTCATTGCACCCAAGGCAAGTCCTCCCGGTCCGCAAAACAATTCTCCCAGCCTAAACACTTTAGTCTTAGACTTCATACTTTTGTTTTCCATTCTGCAACCTCTTTCTTTAAATTTTTGATATTTGGAACATAACTTGCCCGTTTTATCATTTAAAACATAACAAATTCATTGTCCTATAAAACGGACTCTGGCATTTATTCAATCTTTACTCTACTTCTTCTTTTCTTCCTCATCTGGAACAAATTCCATAATATCCGAAATATCACACTTTAATTCACGACAAATCTTCCCCAAGACCTCCGTTGTGACATTCTCATCCTTCGTGAGCTTAGCAAGCGAAGATGAACTGATCCCTGCTTTTTTCCGCAGATCTGACTTCTTCATCTGTTTATCTATTAAAAGTTTCCAAAGTTTGTTATAACTCATCTTCATTGTTCGTTACCTCTTCTGCATCTCAAAATCTTCCATACATTTCACAATTATTTGTTAATAGTATTAATACACAGTTGTTTTCCAAAATCTTTCGAGCAGCTACTCTGCAATCCCCTGTTTATCGTATAAATATCTGTTTGCTGGCGCTTTTGTATATCTTTATAATGCCATCCTCAATATCCTTCCACCGATTCTTATACAGAAGCGAGTCATGTGACAAAGCCGGCAGTCCTTCTGATAATATTTATAATACAATCTGCCAACCTCCGCGCTTCGTTTGTTGCCGTAGTTATCAGGTCATAAACCTCATAATCATCAACCAAAAGAACTACTGCTCCTTTGGCATTCTTCGTTTCTCCTTTGTATCATGAGTAATCGGCGCCATCAGATATTCGTTTTTACATCATAGTGAATAAGTCATGAGATTACCGGAATGCTCTTTCCCTTTCTTCAGATTTGAATCCCGATGAACAATAGTGAGCCAAACTATCCCCAAACTCCAATATTCTGTTTCTTTATAATAGCCTTAGCATCTGGAACAACGGCCACTACGCAACACGGTATACAAAGTTAGGTATAGCACATTCGTGTCCATTCGTCAAATTTTTGGTTTGCGATACGGACATTTTTAATCAAAAACGAACGTTTTTTACGCCAAAAGGTCACAATAAATGTGCCAAAAGAGGCCATTCCGAATGCCTAATTGATTCCTGACACTAACATCCGTCAGGTGGATGAATTGAAAAGATCCACCTCAATACGCGAAAACCTACTGGACAGATCTCTTTTTAATATCGCAAATGTTAAATAACAAGCGGCTATGGATCTGTCTCCAGTTTTGGGATAATCAGTCCGAAGAATCTTAAGAACTTTTAGACTGGAGGATAATAATACTATAAGGATAATCCGCATGCGATATAAATTTTCCGGATCCCATTGGTCGTGGCATCCCTAAGCATTACGGATGACCTGCAGCACGTCAGTCAAAAGCTGTCTTGGCGTATCCTGCGAAACTCCGAACATCAGATCTCCTGTCGAGATCATAAGCTGCGGTGTGAACGCCATACCAGCTGAAAGAATTGGTCTGGGATCCGTGTTCGATTTTGACAGCTCTGGCATGACAAGTTCAGTAAATCTCGACTCTTCAGCAGAGTCTAGAATCATAGACTGAACCTGCCGGCGCCGATAATAGAATGACTTGGTGCTGAGATTGTTCTGCGCACACCAGTCTTTGACCGACAATCCGCTGGCAGACT
>AUXO016167327.1_pt1 | contig 15831 bp, 7 predicted proteins | sample 768731 | NCBI WGS metagenome assembly AUXO01 (sample SAMN02715735, study PRJNA202380) | gut metagenome | biome: sheep rumen | host: Ovis aries | place: New Zealand: Palmerston North
CCATTATCAGAATTAAGACCAAATCCATACCAACCAAGAAAAATATTTGATGATGATGCATTAAATGAACTTGCTGCATCTATTAAAGAACATGGTGTATTCCAACCAATTATTGTTAAGAAAACTATTAAGGGATATGATATAGTTGCGGGTGAAAGAAGATATAGAGCTTCTAAAAAACTAGGTCTAGAAAAAATACCTGCTATTATAAAAGATTTTTCTGATGATGAAATGATGAATATAGCATTACTTGAAAATTTACAAAGAGAAGATTTATCTGCAATAGAAGAAGCTAATGCATATAAAGTAATGCTTGATACAGCACATATTACTCAAGAAGAATTAGCAGAAAGAGTAGGTAAAAGTAGAAGTCATATTACAAATATGCTTGGGCTTTTAAAATTACCTGCTAGTGTACAAGATTTAGTTTTATATAATAAATTAAGTATGGGACATGCAAGAGTACTTAGTAAATTAGAAGATAGAAACAAAATAGAAGAATTAGCAGAACAAGTAGTATCTAATGAACTTAGTGTTAGAGAATTAGAAGATATATCATCTAGTTCTGATTATAAGAAAAATGTTACTATTAATAGAACTAAAAAAGATAATGAATATGTTAATGTAGAAAAGATGTTAAAAGAAAAACTTGGTACTAAAGTAAAAATAAATAATAATAAAATTACTATTAATTTTAGTAATGTACAAGATTTAAATAGAATACTTGAAATTATGAATTTTGATATTAATGAATAGGGTGATTTTATGAATAAAGAGTATAAACTTGGATCTAAGGTTATTATGAAAAAAGAGCATCCTTGTGGCACTAATTTATGGGAAATAACTAGAATTGGTGTAGATATTAAAATTAAGTGTCTTAATTGTGGAAGAACTATTATGCTTCCAAGAGTTGAATTTAATAAGAAACTTAAAAAAGTAGTGGAGGAATAAATATGGATGAAACTAGAAATAAGAGGGGGTTACATCCAGTATGGTTTTTTATACTGTTAAGTTTAATAACAATTGTTTTAAGCTTTATTTTATCTCTTTTAAATCTTCAAGGTACTAGTTATAGTGTTAGTCAATCTGGTAAAGTTACTTCTACTATAATTACTGTTAAATCTTTAATAAGTACTTCAGGATTTAAATTTGTATTTGGCGATTTAGTTAATAATTTACTTAAGTTTGCACCATTTGGAACAATAATAATTGGTTTAATTGGTGTTGGTATGATCATTAAAACTGGATTATTAAAAGAATTATTTTCTTATTTATCTAAACGAGTATCAAGACAAGTTATGTTTTTCTTATTCTCGTTATTATGTATTATAATGGGATTTTCACAAGAATTAGCATTTATTATAATGATACCTGTTTCTATAGTATTATTTACTGAATATAAAAGAAGTCAATTAGTTGGTATTACTATGACATTTGTTTCAGTAGCAGCAGGAGCAAATATAAATTTATTTATTACATCACTTGATTATAGCTTAATTGAAATTGCGAAAAATTCTGTTAAAATGATTGATTCAGATTATACATATGGATATTCAGGAAATATTTATTTAATAGTAATGGCATCTTTATTACTTGCATTATTAATTAGTATTATTACTGAAGTAGTTGCTAGAAAAAGACCTGTCAGAGTAATGGAAGAAGAAACAGTAATAAGTGAAAAATTAAAGAAAAAAGGCATTAGAAAAGCATTATTTGCATTATTCTTTTTAGGTTTATTATTTACTTATTCAATTATTCCAGGGTTACCATTATCAGGAAGATTACTTGATAATACACAAGTATTTTATGTTAATAAATTATTTGGAGCTAATTCACCGTTTGTTAATGGTATATTAGGTATTATATCTTTTGCAGCATTTATATGTGGACTTGTTTATGGTGTTAATACAAGACAAATTAAAAATGATAGAGATTTATCTAAAATACTAATTAGTAGTTTAAATAATATAGGTGAATTACTATTAATAGTATTCTTTGCTGCTGAATTTATTGCAATATTTAAATTCTCTAATATAGGTGAAGTATTAACTTCTATATTATTTAGTATAATAAAAAATGGAAATTTTACATTTGTAATATTAATATTTATATCATTTATTGCAATAATATTATCTGGAACAGTATTATCATCTACTGCGACTAAATGGTCTATGTTTACACCATCTACTATGTCTTTATTTATGAAATCAAATATAACTCCAGAATTTACTGGTGGAATATTTAGATTAGCATCTAGTATTCCAAATATTATTTCTCCGTTATTCCCATATTTCTCAATATATGTAGGATTTATCGGATTATATAGTAGAAATGATTTTAGTATTAAAAAGTGTTATAACCTATTAGTACCATACTTTATTGGTGTTACTATTTTATGGTTATTTATAATATTTGGATGGTATATTCTTGGATCTCCAATTGGTCCAAAAGTATTTCCAACAATATAAAGTATAGTTAATCTATACTTTTTTCTTTACAAATAAATAAAATTGGGTATAATTAATAATAGGAGGATAATATATGAGTAAGGAAAAATTTAAATCTTTAGTGATTACAATCTTGGTTATTGCGATAGTATCTATGTCAGTAGTATACGCAACTTTAACACAACGTTTACAAATTAATACAACTGCTATACTTGAAAAAAATCAAAGTTTATGGAATATATATTTTGATTCAACATCTATCCAAAAACTAACACCTGTTGGTTATGCAGAAGTAGCTAGCGGAAAAGAATTAACAACTAATGGCCTTACAACTCTTGAAAATCTTGAAGTTACATTAAAAGCTCCTGGGGATGCTATTTCTTATACATTTACTGTTAAGAATGATGGATCTTTACCAGGTAAAATTAGTGAAGTTACTTTACCTAATTTAAATAATGCTACTTATAGCTCAACAAACAATATAACTGCAGATATTAACTTAGTTAAAGCTAATATTGAATATTCATTAACTTATAATAATGATGCAACTTATGGTAATAAAACACCTGAAGTTAATGATACATTACCAGCAAATTCAAGTAAATCTTTAAAATTAACTATTTCTTACAAATCTAGTGCAACTGATTTACCTAGTGAAGCAGTAACAGTATCTGGATTAAATGCAAGAATAGATTATGTTCAAAATAATTAAGGAAGGAGATTATTATGGGAGAAAAAACAAAGAATGCGATTATAGCACTACTTATTGTAGGGCTTGTTTCAATGACTGTAGCATATGCTGCATTATCACAAACAATATTTATTAATTCTTCAGCTAAGGTTTTAAACAAAAGTGCATTATGGAATGTACATTTTGATACACCAGTTGCAGGTACACCAGTAGGGTATGCATCTGTAGCAACAGGTAAAGGTCTTGTTAAAGCAAATGCTACTACTTTATCAGGATTAGAAGTTACATTAAGAGCTCCTGGTGATTCAATGTCATATACTTTTAATGTTGTTAATGATGGTACTATTAATGCTAAAATAGGTACTAATGGTGTATCATTACCAGATATTAGTAATATATCTATTTCAGGAGTATCTAGTGATGATTTAGCATTAATTAGAACTAATCTTGAATTTTCACTAGTATATGGTACTGGAGATACTAAAGCAGGTCAAGCACCAGCTGCAGGAGATACTTTAGCATCTAATACATCAAGACCAATGGTATTAACTATTTCATATAAGAATAGTGCTACAAATTTACCGTCAGATGATATAACTATTTCTGGTTTAAATGCACATATTGATTATGTACAAGATGTTAAATAATATAATACTTAGTTTAATCTAAGTATTTTGATGTTTATAGAATGGAAGGGAATAAAAATGAGAGCAAACAAAAAGATATTGCTTATCCAATTATTTATGTTTGTTGTTGTTCTATCTAACTTTTTTAATCCTTTTCTATTTGATCATTATAAATTCTTAATATTTTTGTTATTATTTTTATTAGTTGGATATATATTTTTGGGTATAGATTTAAGTAAAAGTGCGAATGAAACAGATATCTTTAAAAAGACTCTTTTCTATATTTTGATATACTTTTTAATATCATATGTAGCAGGTTTATTTATAGGATATGCTAGAACTATATATTCGATGTCTTTCATCAACTTAGTAAAGAATATAATGCCTACAATGACTATTATATTTGTCTGTGAGACATTAAGATTCCAATTTTTAAAAAAGTCCAATAATAATAAAGTGATTTTAGTTTTTAGTATAATTATATTTACTTTAATAGAAGCTGCTATAGGCTTTTATAACTATGATTTATCTGTTAAAGATGATATATTTGATTATATTGCTTTAATAGTAGTAGGTAGTTTGTCTAAAAATATATTAATGACTGTATTAGAAATAAAGGGTGACTTCTATAATGCGATTGCATATAGATTTATCATGGAATTATATATTTATATAATACCAATAGTACCTGATTTTAATCCATATGTAAGAGCAGTATTATTAGTATTGTTGCCAGCATTTTTAAGTGTATCAGTTATTAATTATAAAGAGAAAAAATTAGAAAAGCCATATAGAAGACGTAGAAGTAATATCACTTTTTATATAGTTTCATCTATATTAATTCTTTTGATATGTTTAAACTCAGGATTATTTAAATACCAAACACTAGTTATTGGCAGTGATTCTATGAAACCATATATGAAAAAAGGAGATATAGTAATTGTTAGAAAACTAAATGATAAAGAAAAAAAGAGTCTTAAAGTTGGGGATATTCTTATCTTCAAATATGATGATAAACTAGTTGCACATAGAATTTATAAGAAAATGGAAAGGGAAAATGATAGTTATTATATAACTAAAGGTGACAACAATAGTCAGGCCGATTCAGGATCTATAAATGATAGTAGTGTAATTGGAATTGCAAAATACAGAATAAAAAATATAGGTTTACCAAGTATTTGGTTAAATGAAATGTTTGATTAAGGAGATAGACTATGAAGAAAAAAGAAATAATATTATTTTCAGTTATAATAGTTTTGTCTTTATTTTGCTTATATTTTTTTAACAAATCAAAAACATCTATTACTGTAGGGTCATATAAATATCAAGAAGAAGGCGGAGTAAATTATAAAGTTTATCTTAACGATAATAACTATTATAAGACTGATTATCTTGATGAAGGAATGCAATACATATCTACTTTAGTAGATCATATTGCGCTTAATTATAAGTATAATATCTATTTTGATACTGATAAAAAATTTAATGTATCAAAGAAGTTACAGGCAGATGTTAAAATAGTTGATTCAGAAAAAAATGATAAAGTTATATTTTCAAAAGAAGATGTATTAAAAGAAGAAAATGTTAAAGATACAAAAGAAATAGGCATTAATGAAGAAATTAATTTAGACTATAATAAATATAATGACTTAACTAATGAATTTAAATCTAAATATGGGATTAATGCGACAAGTACTTTGTATGTTAACTATACAATTAATTTTGAAAGTACAGATGGCGAAATAAAAGAAAGCAGAGTTGTAAGAATAGAAATACCTCTTTCTAAACAAATGATTACTGTAAATAAGACAAATAATGTTAATAAAGTTGCGTCTATTATAGGTAAAACATCTAAAAGAATTAACAAAATTATGTTGACTTTTGCGGTTGTTTTTACAGTAATTACAGCTAGTTTAATATTACTATTAGTATATGAAATTACTAGTAGAATTAAACATACTAGTAAGTATGATAGATATATTTCTAGATTATTAAGAGAGTATGATTCTTATATTACTAACTCTGATGAAGCAGCTATCATATCTGATAAAAATGCATTTAAACTAGAAAGTTTTAAAGAACTTTTGGACGTAAGAAATACTGTTGATAAACCTATTGTTTATTACAAAATTAGCGATGATGAAAGTATGTTTGTTATCATTTCAAATGATGTATTATATCAATATGTTGTTAATAGAAAAGATATGGAATAGGAATTTTAAAAAAATTCCTATTTTTTTTATTTTGTGGTAGAATAAGAATAATAGGAGGATTATATGAAAAAATATTTTAAAGTTTTATTCTTATTTTTAACGCTTGTTTTGTTAACAGGATGTAAAAAAAATATTGTTACAAAATGCACTAATACAGTAACTCAAGAAGTAAGTAATTATACTGAAACTAAAGAATATACTGTATATGCAAAAGGAGATACTGTTAAAAAAATAGTTTTTAAAGATACTATTGATACTAAAAATAATACTATTCGTTTATATTTTGAAAATTTAAATAAACAAAAATATGAAGATTTAAATAAGAATTATGGTGGAGTAAAATATGATGTTTCTGTAAAAGAAAAAGTATTAACTACAAATGTAACAATAAATTATAAAAAATTTGATATGAAAAAGTATGTAAAAGATGATAATAATATGAAATATTATGTTGATAAGAACAATAAATTAACATATAAAGGCGCAATTGACATGCTTAAATTAGATGGTTTAAAATGTGATAAATAATCTCATAAAAATGAGGTTATTTTTTTTATGTAAAAAAATATAAAAAAATGTCGGTTTTTGTTATAAAAAATAAGGGTTTTATGGTATAATAATAATAAATACTATACTAATGGTGGAAAGGAGTACAATATGAATAATTCTAGAAACAAATTTATTGCGTTTCTTACTGTTTTTCTTGTATTATTCACAACATTTGCTTACTCCGCTTTGTCTACATCATTAACAATAACTTCGAACGCAAGATTTAAAGTAATGGCTAATGTCCGTGTTGATGACATCGGATTACAAAGTACAAATAATTCACTTATTTCTTATGACAGTGAATATACTAAGAATACAATTTCAAGTGGATTTAAATTAACAAGTACAAGTTCTAGTATTAATTACAATGTTGTAATTAGTAATACTGGAAATATTGATCAAGTTATATATCAAATAAATACAATTAGTTCAAATAACGATGGAATAATAATTTACATTGATGATGAACCAATGAATGATAAATTACCATATAAGATTCCTATCGGCAATACAACAATTAAAATTACTTATAAAACAACTAATCCATCAAATCAAACAATAAACATAGTTAATCAGTTTGATTTTAGAAAATTATATACAGTTGACTATAACACAAAAGGTGGAAGTCAAATAGCATCTCAAGATAAAATAGAAAATGTTGATTTAACACTTACAAATAGTACTCCAACAAAAGCAGGTTATACATTTGCTGGATGGACAGATGAAGAAAATGGAACTACTGCTAAATATCAAGCTGGTTCAAAATATACTTTAAATGAAAGTGTTATATTATATGCTATTTACTCAAGAGTAACTTATAATATTACTTATACATTAAATGGTGGTACAAATAATAGTAATAACCCATCAACATATAATGTTGAAACAAATGACATTACATTAAAAGATGCAAGTAAAATAGGATGGACATTTACAGGATGGACTGGAAATGGAACAAGTACTCCAACTAAGAATTTAAAATTAACAAAAGGTTCAACTGGTAATAAAACTTTTGTAGCACACTTTGAAAAAACAATTACATTAACACAAAAACATGGAACTACAACTACTACTCAAACTTATAACTTAAAAGATTCTGAAACAGAACATACATTTACATTACAAAATACAGTTGATAGTTATCCAGGATGGACATTTGATGGATGGCTTGATAATCCTACACCAAAAGCAAAAGATTATAATCCAACTGGTAAAGTAACAATAAGTGAAGATAAAACAGTTTATGCAACATATAAAAAAGAATTAACAACAACATTTGTTGATTACACTGGAATAACTAAACAAACAAGAACAGTTAAAGGAACTGCATATGGAAATAATGAGTGTGGTGGAGTTAGTAATCAATATCCAACAGTAACAAGTTTAACAGTAAGTAATTATACAGATTGGTCAAAACTTGGTTGGACAACTAGTACAAGTGCTTCAGCAAGTGTATCATTAAATTCAAATACTAATTACACATTAACTGAAGATAAAGCAACTACTTATTATGCTTTATATAAACAAGATGTTACATTAACATATGATGCTAATGGAGGTTCAAGTAAACCAAGTGATGAAACAAAACAAAGAAAAGTAAATAGTTATTCAAATACTACTTATAGTCATCCAACATTTACTTTAAAAAATACTGCTACTAAAACAGGATATACTTTATCAAAATGGACAATTAGTGCTCCAATAAGTGCTGATAAAAATCCAACTGATTCAATTACAATTGAATCAGGAAATCAAGTAACAGCAACTGCAAAATGGACAGCAAATACATATACAATTGCTTATACATTAAATGCTGGAAGTAATCCTACTACTAAACCAACAAGTGGAACATATGATAGCAATGTACAAATAAGTAATCCAACTAAAACATTTACAGTTAATATAGATGCAAATAATCAAGGAGCAACAATTAAAAATGCAAGTGGTACAGTAGTAACAAGTGCAAGTTCAAATCAAACATTTGCAGGATGGACAAGTACTGTTGGAAGTAATGCTAAAACTGGTTCTACAACTAGTAATTATGTAACTTGGGATGGAACAAGTACAACAAATACATATTTTAAAAATTTAACAGATACAAAAAATGGAACTGTAACATTAACAGCAAACTGGACAGCAGTAAATGTAACACTTCCAAATATTACAAAAACAGGTTATACATGTGGATATGCTACTAGTGCTGGTGGAAATATTGCTTACCAAACTGGTGGAAGTTATACACCAAGTACTACAACAAATACAGCCACTTTATTTGCAAAATGTAATGCAAATACATATACAGTAACATATAATGGAAATGGAAATACTGATGGATCAACTACTTCTAGTTCACATACTTATGATGTAGAAAAAGCATTAACAAAGAATGGATTTACAAAAACAGGATATACATTTGCAGGATGGAATACAAAAGCAGATGGAACAGGAACAGCATATACAAATGAACAAAGTGTAACTAATTTAGCAACATCAGGAAATGTTAATTTATATGCACAATGGACAGCTAATACTTATACTGTAGCCTATACAATGAATGGTGCAGCTGCTAAAGCAAATCAATCAGTAAGTTATGATTCAAACTTAACTTTAGCTAAACCTACTAAAACATTCACTGTTAATATTGATGCAAATTCACAAGGTGCAACAATTAAGAATGCATCTGGTACAGCAGTAACAAGTGCAAGTTCTCTGCAAACATTTGCAGGATGGACAGGAAGTAATTTAAGTACATCAACTGCAGTATATGGAACAACTACTTCTCCAAGTACATCTTGGAATGGTACTACAAAAATAGGTGCAAGTAATGAGGCTATTTACTTAAAGAATTTAAGAACAACATCAGGAACTGTAACATTAACAGCAAACTGGACAGCAGTAAATGTAACACTTCCAAATATTACAAAAACAGGTTATACATGTGGATATGCTACTAGTGCTGGTGGAAATATTGCTTATCAAACTGGTGGAAGTTATACACCAAGTACTACAACAGGAAGCGTAACATTATTTGCAAAATGTAATGCAAATCAATACACAGTAACATATAATGGTAATGGAAATACTGGTGGTTCAACTACTTCTAGTTCACATACATATGATGAAGCTAAAACATTAACAAAGAATGGATTTACAAAAACAGGTTATACATTTGCTGGATGGAACACAAAAGCAGATGGATCTGGAACAAATTATGAAGATGAAGAAAGTGTTACTAATTTAGTAGTTTCTGGAAACTTTAATTTATATGCGCAATGGGCACCAAATACTAATACTACTTATACTGTATATCATTACATTAAAGATTTAGGTGCTAATACATATTCTTTAAATAATACTGAAAATAAAACAGGTACATCAGATGCTAGTTTAACACTTGCAAATCTTAAGAAAACAATTACAGGATTTACTTATTCAAATGGTTCATTAACTGGATCTACTAGTGGTCCTGGTACTGTAGTTACAACAACTACAATAGCAGCAGATGGAACTAGAGAAATATATTTGTTCTATACTAGAGATACACATACTGTTACATTAACTAAAGGTACTGGAATAAATACAGTAATAGGAGCAGGAACATATGAATATGGTGCTTCAGTTACAATTAATAATACATTAAATGCTGGTTATAGTTTTGTTAATTGGACAGTTGGAACAACATCAACAGCATTTGCAACATCTCAAAGTAAAACATTTACAATGGGTACTAGTGATGTTACTTATAAAGCAAATGGTCAATTAATTAATTATTCAATTACTTATAACTTAAATGGTGGTTCAGTAAGTTCTACTAATCCAACAAGTTATAATGTAACAACAGATACATTTACATTAAATAATCCTACAAAAACAGGATATACATTTACTGGATGGACAGGAAGTAATGGTACAACAGCACAAACAACTGTATCAATTACTAAAGGTTCAACAGGAAATAAAACTTATACAGCAAATTATACTGCTAAAACATATACATTAACTCTAAAACCAAATGGTGGAAAATATAATGATTCAACTAGTGATGCTAGTAAGACAATGATTTATGATAGTACAAATAATAATAGTATTGGTACTGCTAGTAAGACAGGATATACATTTACTGGTTGGTGGACAGCATCATCTGGTGGTACTCAAGTATATAATGCTAATGGTCAAAACGTAAATGCAAGTTCATATTGGACAGCAGCTTATAATACTGGTACTTGGAAATATGATGGAGCAGTAACATTATATGCTCAGTTTACTAAGAATGATTATTCAATAGCATTTAATTCAAATGCTCCAACTGGTGAAACAGTAACAGGTTCTATGGCTAATTTAGCTATGAAATATGATGAAGCTAAGAATTTAACTTCAAATGGATATAGTATTTCAGGATATACATTTGCTGGATGGAATACAAAAGCTGATGGATCTGGAACAGCATATTTAAATGGTGCTAGTGTTACAAACTTAGCAACATCTGGTACTGTAACATTATATGCACAATGGACAATAAATACAGTAACTATAGGACTTCAAAAAGATGGAAGTGCTTATTCAAATAGTGGAATAAAAGTAACATTATATGATGGTACAACAGCTACTTCATTTACTTCTACAATCAGTAGTGGAAGTACAGCTACATTTACTAAAGTACCTGCTAAAACATATAACATTTATGTTGGTGAAGATACTAATCATAAAACTACTATGGTAGATAGTAATGTAGATGTAGTAGTAAATTCTAGTAGTACTAGTCAAACAGTTAAATTCTATACATTAACTATTGGATTAAGTAATACTACAACTACAGTAAATGGAACTAGTATTTCAAATAATGGAACAGTAGTAGTAGCAGAAGGATATGCACATACAGTTGTAGCAGCAGCAAATACTGGATATGAATTTGTAAATAATTCCGTTATTTGGTCAAATACTGGTACAATGACAATTGCTAATACAAAAGCTGCTAGTACAACAGTAGTATTAAGTTCTGCTGGTAAACTAACAAGTACAGCAACAGCTAAATCCTATGTAGTAACAGCAAAAGCAAATGATGGTTCAATTGCTTCAACATCAGGATGGACAGGAACTGGAACTAGTGCAACTAAGTCTGTTACATATAAAGAAACTTATGGAACACTACCTAGTGTTTCAAGAACAGGATATACATTAGCTGGATGGAATACAAAAGCTGATGGAACAGGTGCAACTATTACTGCAAGCACAACTGTTAATACAGCTAGTGCACATGATATATATGCTATATGGACACCTAATATTTATCATGTGATATTAAATAATCAAGATGCAACTACATCAGGAACAACTGATGCATATTATAAATATAAAACTGTAACAAATAATTGTTACTACTATACTACAAGTGATTTATCAACATGTTTATCAAACGGATATAATATAAGTTTACCTACTAAAACAGGTTACACATTTGGAGGATACTTCACAGAAGAAAATGGTGGAGGAACACAATATGTAAATGCAAGTGGTTCATTTGTCAATAATATTTATCTAACTGTTGGAGATAGAACATTATATGCTAAATGGACAGCAAATACTTATACAGTAACATATAATGGAAATAATAATACTAGTGGTTCAACAGTAACAAGCACACATACATATGATATAGCTAAAACATTAACTGCTAATGGATTTATAAGAACAGGATATACATTTGGTGGCTGGTCAACATCATCATCTGATAAAAGTTTAATAATAGATGATACTGAATATCATAAAGATTCAACAAACATAACAGCAAATTATCAAGAATTAAAACAATATTCTGTAGAAGCTCCTTTTATATCTGGTGAAGTATATCAATTGGAATTTGATGCAAAAGGTACTGGTAATTTAACTACATATTTCTATGGAGTAAGTGGTCATCTACAAGTATCAAATGTAACAAATTCAGATGGATGGACTGGTTCTAATACCGATGGTTACAATCCAGTTGCGTTAACATCTAGTTATAAACATTATTCTGTAAGATTTACTTTAGGATCAACTGGAGATGGAAGTAAAACAAAATATGTTTTATTAAGAGCATTTAAAGGTAATGATTGCTATGCAAAGAATATACGTTTCTTTAAAGTAAGTTCAACTTCCACAGCATATACAGATGAACAAAGTGTTATTAATTTAGCAACAACAGGAAATGTAAATTTATATGCTATGTGGTTAGCTAATGAATTAACATTTGGAAATCAAACAATTACTAAGACATTTAGTACAAGTAGTCAAACAGCTAATGTTACAGCAGCAACAAATGGTACTGGAACATATACTTATTCAAAAGTATCTGGAGAATCAGATATTACAGTATCAAGTGCAGGAGTAATAACAATACCTGCAAGTAAGACAGTTAATACTACAGGATATTCAGTAGTAATAAGAGCGACTGATAGTAATTCAGGAAAGACTAAAGATGCCACTTATACAATTAAAGTAAATAAGAAAAAAGGAACAATTACTTTAACAGATACAAGTAAAGCATTAACTTATCCAACTGCTGGAAATAATACATATAATTATGATGGAGATGGAACAGTAAGTTGTTCTAGTAGCGATACTACATATGTAACATGTAGTGTTGATACTACAAATCATAAGATTAATGTAACTCCAGCAAAACCAACAAGTAGTGCAGTTACTATAACAGTAAGTGCAGGAGCAGGAACTAATTATAGTGCTGCAGATAATAAAACATTTACTGTAACAGTAGCAAAAGGAACACTTACTGCAACAGCAACAGCATTAAATGCAGCATATACAGGAAGTGCTCAATATGCAAAGATTAAAGTAACTAAGAGTGATTGGGATGGAAAGACAATAGTATCTGGAACAAGTACAAGTTATGGAACAACAGTAACAAGTAATGGTGCTTATAATACAAATTATGATTTAAAACCAGGATATACTAATGTACAAGCATCAACTACAATTTACTATAAGATTACTGGTGGTACTTACTATAATGATTTAGAAGGAAGTACAACAGCACAAATTACACAAACAACTACAACTACAAGTTTAAGTGCTATAACTAAAACTTATAATGGAAGTGCTCAAGCAGCAAGTGGAGCAACAGCTAAACTTGCAAATAATACAGCTATTAGTAATGCAGCATTTACATATACATATTATAGTGGAGATAGTTGTTCTGGAACAGCATTAAGTAGTGCTCCAACAGCAGCAGGAACTTATAGTGTAAAAGCTACATTAACTGGAACTACTAATTATGCTTCATCAACAAGTAGCTGTGCTAAATATACAATGAATAAACGTGATGTTACATTAACAGCTGGTTCTACAAGTAGAGCTTGGAATGGAAGTGCATTAACAAATAATACATGTTCAGGAAATAATTTAGTAAGTGGACACACTGTAATATGTACAATGACTTCAGGAAGTACTATTACTAATGCAGGATCGGTTGATAATGTAATAAGTACATATTCTATTAAGAGTGGAACTACTGATTTAACAAGTAACTATAATGTAACCGCTGCAAAAGGAACATTAACAGTAACAGTAGCAACTCCAACAGTTAGTTTAACTGCTAAAGAAGCAGACTGGTCAGGTAGTGCGATAAGTGCAAATACTGCAACAGTAAGTCCAAACTCAAGTCCAAGCATTACTTATACATACTATACAGATAGTAGTTGTTCAACTAAGACAACAACTTCACAAGGAGCAAGTGCTTCAGGTGGAGCACCAAGTTTAGCTGGTCAATACTATGTAATAGCAAGTGCAGCAGCAGTAACTAATAAAACTGCAGCAGCAAATAGTACTTGTACATCTCATAAGATTAATGTTAAGACACCAACAGTTAGTTTAACTGCAAAAGAAACTGCATATACAGGATCAGCAATAGCAGCTAATACCGCAACAGTAAGTCCAAATTCAAGTCCAAATATTACTTATACATACTATACAGATAGTAGTTGTTCAACAAAAACAGGAACAACAGTAGCTACAGGTTTAGCAGCAAGTTCAGGAGCTGCACCAGTAGTAGCTGGTCAATATTATGTTAAAGCAAGTGCAGCAGCAGTAACTAATAAGACTGCAGCAGCAAATAGCACATGTACATCTCATAAGATAACAACTAAAGCTATAACAGTAACTGCAGGATCATCTAGTAGAGCATGGAATGGTTCAGCATTAACAAATAGTTCATGTAGTGCAAATTCTATTGGTACAGGAGATGCTGTAACATGTACTATGACAAGTGGAAGTACAATTACTGTTGCTAGTACAACAGCAAATACAAATGCTAGTGTTAATAATACAATTAGTACTTATGTAATTAAAAAAGGAAATACAGATGTAACAAGTAGTTATAGTGTTACTACAGCTACTGGTACTTTAACAATTAGCTATGCAACACCAACAGTTACATTAACAGCTAAGACAGCTGACTTTACTGGATCTGCAATAGCTGCAAATGATCCAACAGTAAGTCCAAATTCAAGTCCAACAATTACAAAGAAATATTATACAGATAGTTCATGTACAACTGGTGAAACAACAACAGCACCAACAAATGCAGGACAATATTATGCAAAAGCATATGCAGCAGCAGTTAGTACTAAAACTAATGCAGCAGCAAGTGCCTGTGTTTCACATAAGATTAATACAAAGACACCAACAGTTACATTAACTGCAAAAGAAACTGCATATACAGGATCAGCAATAGCAGCAAATACTGCAACAGTAAGTCCAAACTCAAGTCCAACAATAACATATACATATTATACAGATAGTAGTTGTTCAACAAAAACAGGAACAACAGTAGCTACAGGTTTAGCAGCAAGTTCAGGAGCTGCACCAGTAGTAGCTGGTCAATATTATGTAATAGCTCATGCAGCAGCAGTAACAAATAAAACAGAAGCTGCAGATAGTGCATGTACATCTCATAAGATAACAACTAAAGCAATAACAGTAACAGCTGGATCTACTAGTAGAGCTTGGAACGGAAGTGCATTAACAAATAGTTCATGCACAGCAAATGCAATAGGTACAGGAGATTCTGTTACATGTGCAATGACTTCAGCAAGTACTATAACAAATGCAGGTTCTGTTGATAATGTAATTAATACAGTAACAATTAAAAAAGGATCTACTGATGTAACAAGTAGTTATAGTGTTACTAAAGCAAAAGGCACATTAACAGTAACAGTTGCAACACCAACAGTTACATTAACTGCTAAAACAGATGCACAAAGAACTTATACAGGATCAGCAATAGCAGCAAATAATGCAACAGTAAGTCCAAA
>AUXO017980816.1_pt1 | contig 15830 bp, 16 predicted proteins | sample 768731 | NCBI WGS metagenome assembly AUXO01 (sample SAMN02715735, study PRJNA202380) | gut metagenome | biome: sheep rumen | host: Ovis aries | place: New Zealand: Palmerston North
ATAGACTACTGGTGCGCCACCAGCGCCAAAAAGCGGCAAAGGACAAACACGAGTGTGACGGTGGTGAGGTGATGGACAATTAAAGAATTTTGTGTACTTTTGCCACGGCAATGAAAAGTGGAGTCTTCCATTGGAAATTGGCTGTAATATAAACCGCGAGGAAGCAATGGAAACATTGGAAAACAATCCTACCGGACAACATAACAGCGTGGCTGTCAATGCAGAAAGAAAAAAATCTGTGCATCTCAGTTCTAAAAAATCCAAAACTGGGAAGTCGGTAAGGTATGTCCTGAAACCGAATGTCCTTTACTGGTTTCCGATACGAGCCACCTATCATCGCGCGAAAAAAGTGTATGACAAAATTGTCGCCCTCAACAACAACAATCTCGAGCCCTACCTTCCGATGCAGTATCGCATAGAATATGCCAACGATAACTCCGACAACCCCACCCCTCTCATCAAGGAGGAACCCCTGGACAAGGGATTGCTGTTTGTGAGGGCCACCCTCAGCGATTTCCGCGCATTGTTGAACTACCAATCGCTGATTCCAGGGTTGACGCCCTATTACAACCACTTCTCCACCAACGAGTCCGGAAGAAACGACTTCTTGACCGTCCCTGACCGGCAGATGGAGAGTTTCAAGATCATCGTGGAGTCGCGCAACAAGGACATCATTGTCAACCAGGCGGAGATCCCGCAGTTCATTGAAGGCGACCGGGTGATTGTCACCGACGGTCCCTTCGCCGGCGTGGAGGGAGTAGTGATGAAGTACAAGCACCAGAAGCGTGTCTTCGTGGAGCTGAAAGGCGTCGGCAGCTACGCCACGGCATACGTGCCAGGGGCGTGGATAAGGAAAACGGCACCAGTGTAGCATTGAGAGAGTTACGAAAGAGAGTCAAGGTGTGGGGGATGGTGTTGCAGAAAATGTTACAGAAAAACGCAGACAGAGCATTATCCAACTTATAAGAAAAAATGCGGCAATTTCAACATCCGAATTAGCAGAGCGTCTGGGTGTAACACGTATGACCATACACCGCAATATAGAGAAACTGAAACAGCAAGGCTTTCTCACCCGCACTGGCCCCGACAAGGGCGGGTGGTGGAGGGTGGAGGAAGTGAAAAAATAATAGTAATGAATAACAATAATATTATACAATTACAGCAACAATACATAGCTAATTGGCACGATAGTTTTGTAAATGGAGTAACCAAAATGCAAAACCTTATAGCAAGCGTCTTGGCAATGCAGAATGTAACGGCACAAGACAAGCAAGGACTGGAATTATGCCAACTTATTCTTGACGGGAAAGATGTTCGGTATATTGAAAAGAGTTTGCGTGAAGGGATGGTCTCCAGAGATATGCTAGATAAAATTGAGAAATTGGGAAAGGACATGGTGGATGTAGCCATAAGACATCTTCAGTCTGATATATTTCAAAAAGAATTCCTGAAACAATTGGCTTATTTTAAAATCGAACAGGACAAACAAGCTGAAGTGGCGAGGTTGAGGATGATTGGAATTGAGGTAATAAATGATTCTTAGTTATTAATTTGCAGCGCATACTTCTAAAATCTTATTAAGCTAATAGAGAAAGTGTGTGATGTAGAAAGCTACAGAGAAATTGTATAATTATTACAAAAAAGTAGTGTTTTATGTGTCGCCAGATTTTTTTACCAGAACTTTTGAGTATAAGGATAGAGAATTATACTTTATACCCTAGTGGCTTGGATTACACCTACGATTTTGTCAAAGGTGTTAATTTGGTTCTGGGTGGTAATGGTATGGGAAAAACAACTTTCGTTAATATTATTAAGTTCGGACTGATAGGTTTGTATAAGAAAGCCCGAGATCTAACTCGCACCTATAGGGATCGTGCTATCGTCAAAAGATTATTATATCCTGCAGATTTTTTTTCCGCGAAAAAAGATGATTCCATTAAAACTGAAGGTGAGGCGAAAATCACATTGTGTTTCAATATTAATAATTCAAGTTTTGAGGTGTGTCGTAGTCTGGATTCAGGATGTTTGTTGTCAGTTAGAGTAAATGGAAATACTGTAAAGGGACAAATTATTAGCGAAGAGCGATACGAAGGATTGAAAGAGAGCGAGCAAAGGGATTTTTTGCTGAATTTGTATGAACAAAAAATATCACAGTTTTCCAATCTCACTTTTGATGATTTGATTTTTTTTGTCAATGAAATATTATTTTTCGGAGAAAATCACAATACAGTGTTATGGAATGAAGGTGTTGATGGGCGTACTGATGTTCAAAATGAGCTCTTCAACAAATATTTTAACGAGCCAGATTTAGACATGCAACGTCAAGATATGCAACGTAAAGCTCGTTATTATGACAGTTTGTCAAGGCATAGATCCGAAGATATGCGGGTGATAACTAAACTCATTGAAAAAATGAGAAATCTACCTATTGAAAATTCAAACGATGTATCCCCAACTATTGATATTGTATCCATTAAAAGTCAGATTGAGTCCATTGGTGAAAAAATCGAACTAATTCACAGCAAACAAGAAGCTTACAACAACGAAATAACTATCACACAAGGCGAAATAAATAGAAACAGCCTTCAAGCCTCAAAACTTGATGAGGAAAAGAAAGGTATAGAGCGAGAGTTACATGCCTCGTTGTGGGAGACATTGCATCCGTTGTATGATGTATTTGTGAAAAATATCCAGATGAATCATTTATGTCCTATGTGTAGTCAAACTGCTGATAATTTACTACAAAAAATAAATGCCTCTGTATCTCGCTGTTTTGCATGTGATAATGAAATCCATCAATCTGATAATGCAGAATTAACAGCCAAATATAAAGAAATAACTTCAGAACATAGGAATATATATCAGAGTATAGCTAATAAACAGCGTAAAATTCATACAATAGAAGATGGTTTGGCACAATTAGACAAAGAGTTTCGAGAGATAGAATTACAGCGTCGTGTCCTCCAGCAACAGTTGCGTGAATTAGAATATAAGAGAGCCTCCTCATTAGAACCTGACAAATTACAGACATTGGACGATGAGCGAAACAAACTCGCCCAGGAAAAGGAGAATTTCCAACAGATGAGTGCGAGATGTGCGGCTACCGCACAGGAACTTACTTGTAAAATTGAGGACGAAATTTTGTCAAATGTCTCACGATTTTCTGCTATATTCGCCAGCTATGCAGAACGGTTTCTTGGGGTCCCGTGTTCATTGGAGTATACTAGTTATGATGGATCTGGAGTAAAGCGGTTCTATCCGGTTGTTGACGGTAAAGTGCGCAAACAGGAGGAATCTCTTTCCGAATCTCAAAGATTCTTTATTGATCATTCTTTTAGGATGAGTATTCTTACTTTTTTTTATCAATCTCCATCATTTTACATTGTGGAGACTCCAGATAGTAGTCTAGATCTCTCTTATGAACAAAATGCTGCATCTGTTTTCCTTCAGTTTCTGAAGAAACCAAATATTGTTATTGTAACGTCTAATTTAAATAATGGTTCTTTTGTCAATTATTTGACTAGTGATAAAAATATCAGTTTTTCTATGGTAGGTCTGCCTGACATTGCCAAGAAGTCTGCAATACAAGGGGCAAACGAGAAAATACAATTCATATACAACGAAATTAAAAGCCGAATATAATTATGAGTGAACACGAAGACCTAATGTTGGCTAATGCCGATATGATGACAATAATAGCCCATGCAAAAAGAATAGGCTGGGATACTGTCAGTTACAACTCTATACAACGAATAGTATATATGATGAAAGTGCTATATTCGTTTAATCACGAAGATGAAAATGTCTTTGGCCATTATCATTTTAATGTGTCTATTTTTGGACCATATTCCGAAATGGTTGACAGAAGCCTCACATTTCTTCTTGCAACCCAACGTCTTGTGGGCGAAAGAGATGGTGATGTCCGGTTAAACTCTTCCGATGGTGTAGACACCTTGACAGACAATAAAATCAGATGGATAGATACCATTCTTCTCATTCTTGGCAAATATGGCGAGAGCAAGATTTTCAGTTTCATTGTCAATGACCCTCAATATGAATATTCGGTGAAGTCAAATCTCAGTTCAGAAATTAACACTAATTCTGAAAATAGCACTTTAAAGATTCTCAACGACTTCAAAAAAGCATTTGAGGACACATTGAAAGATACTTCCTCAATCAGTAAGGAAGAATACATCAGTTTGTATTTTGATTATCTTTTTAGTCAAATTATTAACAAGGAATAAAAAATATGAGGTTTTCCGATAATCCGACATTCAAGCATATGCTTGACGAAAAGAAACAAGATATATTGCAACGCACAAGCGATGGCATTCAGGAAACGACTCAATTTCAGCGTTTGTTGTCATTGTTTGCACAATGCCGACGTAAAGTGGAAGAAAAAGATTTCAGACTTATCCTATTAGGCAAGGATGATTTGATCAACTTATGTGAAGATGCTGAAGTCAAAACAGAAGAATTGTTTAAATCACCTGTGTTCATTACAAATAAAATAGTCTGTGTTGATTGCAATCTGACCATACTTAATAGCAATAATGATCGTTTCCCTGCTGACAATAATGAGGCTCGCCGTTTTTATGCAAAATTGTCGGAAGAAAAGGGTATAATTGTTTTCAGCGTTTCTCCTAATGCAACCATCAATTATTTTATTGATGGCAAAGACTATGGCACTGGCGTTTTTTATACAGAGGAAGCTCAGAGTTCTTACGAAGAGTTGAAGACCATAGAAAGCCTTGGCGAAGTGCTGGATGATTATAGGGAATCTCTTACCCATCAGGACACTTATGTAAAATTCTTTGTTGAAAAGGCTGGTTTACGCGCTCTTCATTCTCTAATAAATTCTGAAGAAGACGAGGATGCATTCGTCATCACCCATAAACAATTGTTGCGCAATAAGCCAGAGGAAATTTTTCGCGAAGATATACGCAATTACATTAAGCGACACATGAAAATAGTTGTTTCTCGTGAAGTTATGCTCGAAGATCTAGATCGGTTAGATATAGAATTAACTGATGAAAATGGAAAGGATCTGTATTTTATTGAGATAAAATGGGTCGGAGAAAGCATTCATTCTGAAGGAAATAGGTTTGGCACTCAATATAAAGCCAAACCAAGAATAAATCCGGATGCAGTAAAGCAAGTGCTTGAATATATAGATGAATTGTTTAAAGAAAATAAGAATATTAAACAAGGTTATCTTGCTGTTTTTGATGCACGCAAAGAAGATTTGCCAGATACGGGTACTGATATCTCACCAGATAATTACAAGGAAGACCTACGCAAACATTTTCATCGTTTCGTAAAGTTAGACGACTTTCGTGTAAAGAACATCAACCCAAGATAAGAAATAGAAAATGAGGGAGTATCCTTTGATAGATTGCACGGAGAAGTACAAATCCGTGATGCAGTTCGACAAGAATAAAAATGTTCTTGTCCACAGATGGTATCCCTTTGTCGAAGGATATTCTAAAGAATTCATAGAAGATATTCTGCAAGAATTGTCTTTTACCCCGCAGTGTGCGCTGGAACCATTTTGTGGAAGTGGGACAACGCCTGTTGAATTGCAGAATCATAACATTAAATGCTATAGTTTTGAAGTTAGTCCTTTCATGCATCTTTTAGCCAAGGTCAAATTAGAACGGACTTATGATGAATCAACACTCACCTTTTACAAAGACAAGGTGACTAATTCATTGTCAAGGGCATTGCCGAATATTCGGATTGAAGAGGCTGTCCCATTTGGTAATACAGTTATTCGCAGGGATAGTATGAAGAAATGGAACTTTCACGATTCGTCACTTGATGGACTTCTTGATATTCGCCATGCTATTCGTATGGAGATTAACGACGAACGATATAGAAACCTGTTTACTATTGTATTGGCCTCTATTATTATGCAGGCCAGCAATATGTTTCGCAATGGCAAGTGCCTATCATACAAGAAAGGGTGGGAGAACCATACATACAATAGAAATGATATACATCAACTTTTTATAGACAAACTGGATACTATTATTGCAGAGGATATTCGCATTATATCCTCACACCATTCAGGTGTGTGTAATTCGAATCTTTGCTATTTGGGTGATGTTCGCAAAAAAATTGATCATATACCTGATCATTCGTTGGATTTAATCATCACGTCACCACCATACCTAAACTCCCGTGACTATACGGATATTTATATGCTGGAACTGAAAGTTCTGAAATTGGTAAATAGTTATGAAGAGATGAGGGAATTACGAAAGAAAACTCTCAGGTCGCATGTACAGGTAAAATATACAGAAGTAAAGCCAATAAATAATATTCGATTGAGACAATGTCTATCCGAAATGAGAAAGTCTGGAACTAAAAGTTGGAACACAGATATATTCAACATGATTTGTGGTTATTTCGAAGACATGCAACATTTGTTCTCATCTTTTTCGAGGAAATTACGGAAAGGAGGGGTCATATACTTCAACGTTGCTAATTCTGCATATTTTGGTGTGGAAATTCCGGTCGATTATATCATTGGTGATATCGCAGAAGATTTTGGACTAAAAGTGCGCGAGATTAGAAAGGCGCGAGATTTAAAAACCAGTCCTCAACAAAGTGAGAAAACAGGAAAGCTACGCGAAAGTGTCTTGGTTATTGATGTGTGACATCCTTCACAGAAACAATAGTTTTTACATCAATAACAATGTGATTATATCGCTATGCATACTTTTTTTGTAATTGTCATTTTTGCTACAATTTGCATAGCTATTCATTGGCTGCAAATTGTTCAGATGATCTGTCCCGCCCTTTGATTGAGGTTTTGAATGGTCAATGTTCCAGCCAATCGGAGAGTATTTGCCGTAAGAAGGCTTATACATGATGTTGCCAAATTTATCCATTCTATAGAGGTTCGGATCCTTTCCGGGAACCAAATCTCCTTTGTTCCAAACTTGGTCAATGCGTTCTTGAGTAAAATTGCTCATAAGTATGATTTTTGAATGTTAAAAAAATTGCGAATGACATGCCGCACCGCTTAGCCACAACAGAAATGGTTGCGCACCATAATTTGTTATTGTCATCAATAATGATGCCAAACAAGTTGTGTGACAATTTGACAATTGTGTCATAGGGAAGAGAGGGAAACGGTACAGAACTATGGGATTAAAAAAACAGTTGCTGTATAAAACAAGTAATGTAAATTTGCAAACTACGCCTTCCGTCTTGTTTAACGGACTGCGCAAGGGGTGGAGGTATTGATGAGTGAAAAACTGAAGTTCCTAAATCATATTAATCATAACATGAATAGAATGACAAATTTTTATGTATTAGAAGAAGCTAAAGCATCGTTAGCCAATATTTTGGCAAAGAATCCTTTATATAACCACTTTAAGATAGGAAAGACAGTTCAGGAATTGGATGTGCGTTTTGGTCAGAATTACTCTGGTGACTATGAAGATATTGCGATGCTATATGATGGCGGTTCCGATGGAGCCTTGATTGATTGGCTTGAGGAGGAGATTAAGTATTGTTGGAAAACGTATGGAGAAGAGTGCGATAATGACCAAATAGGAGGTGGCCCAGCATGTGAGGATAATGTTGGTAAGGAGAATGCGGCTAAACTATACGTTGTGTGGAGATAATAAGATTAGGGGGTAGTTGAATAGTGTGTGCTGTGTCGTATTCTTCGATCTAATCTAATTGAATTGCGCAGGGTTTGAGGGTGTGGCGAGAAAGATAGAAGTTTCCTAAGAAAGAGAATCATAATGATAGCCATTGACAAGTTGAACAGATTGACTGCTGGACAACAAAAAACTTTACATGAGTCTGTGAGGAAATTTTTGGAGGAGAATTTTCAAGAAGTGAAAGGCTTACATCTTACTGATGATATAATCCTAACCGACTACATGACAAAGACAGTCGATGTATGCAAGGAATTGAGTATTAGTGAATCGAAAACTGCCCTCAACGACACGCTTTGCGCTCTGCTAACTTCTGCAGAGCGGCATGCCACTGGCAATGAGGCAGATACGTTGGTTTATAGTCTGCTACACCATGTCACGCTGCGCTACCAGCAGATGAAGAACGTGGATGAGAGTCTGAATCTTATTCGTGCTTTCCAGAACAGAGATATAAGAGTTGCCGAACTCGCCCATATAGTTGGGGCGACTACGGCAATAATGCTGGAGGATGATATAGTCTATGTTGACTATAGCATGCCTGTCACAAAACAAAGTTGGAATTTAATACGCTCTCTTGATGAACTCCACTTTGAGGTGGGTGGTCGCCTGTATATGGCCGCTACGGGTGATTTTTATATTGAGTCCTCTAAAGATGACATTGGCGAAGAAGGTCGCGTTTCAGGAAGAATTCGCATCAATCGTTTTTCCTGCTCTAATTTTACCAACACTGGTCAGGCATTCTTACGATGCTTGATACCAGTTGGCTCCATTGACTGGAATAGGGACATCAACACCTATACAGCTTTTATACGCAATAGCTGGATGCTTGGACTGATAGAGTTGAAGGATGGTGATACGCTCCTTCACGTCTATCCTTGTCAAGATGAAGATAAAAAATACATGGTGGTAGAAAGCCTGACAGAAACTACTATCCAGCAGATGGAAGAGTATGTTTATTCCGTTGCGCTTACGATAGGCTTCATAACTGGCACTATTCATTTAGGTAAATGCTACGAATTCTCATCACCAGAACTGGAATTTGGTCAAGGTGTGGTGATGTCTTACCATACGATGCGTCCTTCTTCTGAGACAGGTATGAAAATATTCACCACGAATATGTACTATGTTTGCGAGACTCTCAAATCTGCTAAAGTAAATCTGACTGACAAAACACCACTTTACAATAAAGACGGAAAGTTTCAGAAACACCTTCAGGACTGGTTACAACCAGATATGATGCAGAAACTCTTCAATCTGATACATGGTGATAAAAAAGTCGCTCGTGCAGTAGTTACTCTTATAGAGAGTGCCAACTTCCCGTTGGAATACCAAGCCAGTGTGAGAGCAATTGTGCTTGAGACTTTAGCACATTCTGAACCGGGTCCGAGACCCATCACTGACGAGGCATTATGGGAAGAGATTAAAACCGAGATGGATAGCATCATTGTCAAGTATAAGTATAATGAAGCTGGTGAACAACAGATAAGCGAAAGAAGCCTCACGGTGTTAAACAAGAAGATTAACAGCATGAACAACCCCACCAATGCTGATTCTTTGGCAAGGCCTCTCGAAGAGGCTGGTTACCTGCTAAACAGTAACGATAAAAAAGCTTTGAAGATGCGAGACACATTTCTACACGGAGGTTTAGTTAAAGGATCTATGGAAATACAGACTTGTGAACTCTTCTATCTCTCATTGATGCTCCACAAGTTGGCGTGTATTATTATTCTGAAGCGAGCTGGATTCAATGGATATATCTTGAACAATCCTGTATTGTTTAATTGTGAGAAAGCAATTACCGCAGGGGAAAAACCATTAATACTGATATAAGCCTCTTTGACAGAGAAAACTGATATTTGGATGATTATTGACAAAAACAACGATATCGCGCGTCACAATGCACTAATGAGCGCTTTTAATGATTCTGTTTTCCAAAACAAACTGGAATTGCCAAATTTCACTTTAGAGTGACGAGTGCTTGAAAGTGGTCGATAATACTAATACTTCGTGGATATCGTATTATTTACCTAAAGAAGTAGAGAATTGGTCAAAAGAAGACAAATAAAAAGAGAATTTAAACATTCAGTCTTTTTAGTTTGCTAAATCAACAAAATGTATATTTTTACGCTAGACTTTATACTCTCGTTTAACATGGTTCCACAGGGATGAAGGCGTGGCAAGTAATTAGTAAAATAATAATCTCCATAGCGAATATGACAGAATTTAATCCTGTGAGTGATTATATAACAGTTCGATTTAAGTGTCCTGAATGCGGAGAAGAAGTTTTCTCGGATGCATTGTCTGTGCCCTCACCAAATTTTGCTGCAGACAACAATAGTGATAGCATGAATTGCGAAGATTATCAAGTGTCTTGTGACAATAGTGAATGTGGGCAAACCTTTGAGGTAACTATCTACAATGCCATGTTCGGAGGCAGTGTTGAAGTAGATGGCGTTGATTATGTGGTAGTTGATGAGCAGTATGCCTCTGAGGATGATGACTACTACGACTACCAGCTTTATCAGGTCACCCATTCTGAGATTGGGGAGACGCTTGAAGCCATCGAACCACTTTCTGACAAAATCAAGGCATACCTCTATCGGCTCCTCTATGCCAATATTATCAGCCAACTGGAGGCTTTCCTGAGTGATACGATAATTAAGCAGGTGCTGAGTTCTGATGAGAATAAAAAGAAATTTCTCCAGACCTACGAGCCTTTGGCCGAGCAGAAGTTCCCGATGAAGGCCATTTATGCCAAATATGATGCGTTGGATATCATCATTCGTGGAGCCTTGACCAGCATCGTTTACCACGATTTGGACCTGGTGAGCAAGATATATAATAATACGTTGGGTGTTCAACTCCCGGAAGAGAAAACCATCGATAGGGCTATACAAATAAGACATCACATAGTCCATCGCAACGGCAAAGACAAGGATGGCAATCTGGTGGAGATTTCAAAGGAATCCATTTTGGAACTGGCTGAAACAGTTGCTGTGCTTATGCGTGACATCGAGGCTCAGTTACCCAATCCTGCATTGGACTCAATCAAAGATTTATTGGGAGAACTCTCTTTCGAAGGATAGAGAGTGATGTCAGTAGCAACTACTTTTTTCCCCTTACCTTCGCTCCTCCTAAAATACCCCGTTCCCAATAAACACCCACACACCCTCCCCCAAAATCCCCTCCAAAATAAGCTAACATCACGAGGACAGCCTTGTCTTTCCAAGCTGCATCTGTAAGTGTCAACCGTAAGCAAAAATGTCGTATTTTGCAGTGATAAATTGAGTTATAATCACTTTCAGTTCTTGTTTAACGGACTGCGCAAGGGGTGGAGGTATTGATAAAAAAAGAAAAAGATAAGAGTACCGGTTTCTTTGCCGTTTAGCAAAGGTGGAAATTTAATCTCGGTATACAACGAGATTGTTGGCTTGAAAGAACTAACTCACCTATAGTCTTCCTGCTGACATTACGATAAATGGGTGGGGAAATTGTGTATCTTTGCAGCCGCCTCTATGGCAACTCCTAAATTTAAACCGTCTTCGATAAATAACAACAATATGAAAGCACCCAAAATCATAGCCGAAATAGGCTGCAACCACAAAGGCGATATGAACATCGCCAAAGAAATGATTATGACCGCCGCCACATACTGTAAAGTGGATGTGGTGAAGTTTCAGAAACGCTGCAATCGTGAATTGCTCACCCCGGAGGAGTATAATGCTCCCCACCCCCATCCTGAGAACAGTTATGGCTCCACATACGGAGAACATCGTGAATTTCTTGAATTCACTCTTGACCAGCATCGTCAACTGCAGAAATGGTGCAAAGAATATGGGGTGGAATACTCTACCAGTGTTTGGGATGTGACTTCTGCCAAAGAAATCACAACTCTCTATCCAAATCTTATTAAAATCCCTTCTGCTTGTAATCTTAATAAACCTATGCTGCAGTATCTCTGCGATAATTTTGGAGGTGAAATCCATATGTCATTTGGTATGACAACTAAAGCAGAAGAAGAGGAAATTGTGAGTTTTTTTGAAACCAACGGACGTGCCAAAGATCTGGTACTTTACAATTGCACATCTGGCTATCCTGTTCCGTTTGAAGATATTTGCCTACTTGAGTTAACCCGTATGCGCCAACAATACGCTGGACGCGTGAAAGCCATAGGTTTTTCCGGACATCACTTGGGAATAGCTGTTGATTCTGCAGCTGTTGCACTTGGTGCTGAATTCATTGAAAGACATTATACTTTGGACCGTACTTGGAAAGGAACCGATCACGCTGCATCTTTGGAGCCTGATGGACTTCGCAAACTGGCTCGCGATTGCCGTGCTGTCGCCAAAGCATTAACTTATAAATCTGAAGATGTTCTTGATATCGAAAAAGTACAAAGAAATAAATTGAAAAAGAATCAGGTAAAATGGTAATTGCTTTCATCCCCGTTCGTGGTGGCAGTAAATCAATACCACTCAAAAACATTAAACCATTTTGCGGCAAACCCTTAGTGTGTTGGAACATTGAAGCATTGGAAGCTTGTCCGCTTGTAGACAAGATTGTTGTAGCTACCGATTCAGACAATATTGATGAGACTGTTAACTCGCAATATTATCTGAAAACTGAAGTTTATCGTCGTTCTGCACAGAATGCCTCCGATACAGCCAGTACTGAAAGTGTGATGCTTGAATACATTCATTGTGCTAATTTAGAAAACGATACGGTTTTTGTTCTTGTACAGGCCACCTCTCCACTCACACAAACGGTTCACTTCACAGAAGCATTAAGAATATACAGTGAGGGCAAATATGACTCATTACTGACTTGCGTTCGTAACAAAAGATTCTTCTGGAATGAAGAAGGCGAATCCGTAAACTACGATTTTAGGAACCGCCCAAGAAGACAAGATTTTTCTGGAATGATGATGGAAAACGGTGCTTTTTACATCAATACTGTGAAGAATATTTTAGGAAGTGGCAATCGTTTAAGCGGTCATATTGGGATATACGAAATGCCAGAATATACAGCAACAGAAATTGACGAGCCAGAAGACTGGATATATCTTGAAGACCTTATGCGGAGACACATTTTATCCCCCAAGAAAGCCACCTTTAAACCAATAAAACTATTCCTTTCGGATGTTGATGGCGTTCTAACAGATGCTGGAATGTATTATTCCGAGAATGGTGACGAATTAAAAAAGTTCAACACTCACGATGGGATGGGGTTCCATCTGCTGCGAGAAGCAGGAATAAAGACAGGAATCATCACGACAGAAAACACAAAGATTGTTGATAATCGTGCAAGAAAGTTGAAAGTTGACTATTTGTACCAAGGAAAGCGAAATGGAGGGAAACTGGCCGTGGCAAAAGAAATCTGTCATAAAGAAGGTATCACGTTGGAAGAAGTGGCTTATATAGGAGACGATATCAATTGTTTCGAATTGCTGTCTTCTGTTGGTCTTGCTGCTTGTCCCGCCAATGCATTGCCTAAAATCAAATCCATTCCAGGCATACTTCATCTGGGTGAAAAAGGTGGCGATGGAGCCGTACGGGAGTTTGTGGACTGGATATTGGAAACACGAATTTGAAAGGCAAACCAACAAATTGGATACTAAAGAGCATTGAACTATGCAGTTGTTCCGAGACCAAAACAAGATAAGAGAGTATATAGAAGTCCTTCTTGCAGAAAAAGATTCTGAGGATCTGAAGTTCAAGCACGCTTCAGGAGGATTTCTCGACAGTTTTGGGGACACCTATTCTGTTTTTGCCAATACGGAAGGTGGAACTATCATTTTCTGTGTGGTGGGAAAAGATGACAACTTCTATCTCGACACTATCCCTGATGAATTGGTGGGGAACAACATTATGGACTATAATTGACAGAACAACTGATATGAATAAACATTGCAAGCAACAATTAGAAAAATTCGGAATGAAAGTGGAGGATGTCACACACGTGTGCATTGCGCCTACTTTATATCCACTGTTACAGTATCTGTTGCTTATGGAAGATGATATTGCGTTCCGACATACGTTCTATTTTGTCAATGAACTTATCCCAAAAAACGTACGTTCCCATATTCCGTGCCAGTGTTTTAACTATTTTGGGAAAGAGGCAACTCACAAACTATACAGAAGAGTGGCAAAGCTCAAACTCAGGTTTTTCAAATATGTTGATTTCCCTTTCCTGAAAACAGCTGAAATTTTCGCTTATGATTTACCTTATGGTAGTCTTTGCATTGGGAATCGCAACTACAACTTACTACCTGATGCTCCCAATTGTTTGACGTTGAACTCCCAATATGATAGTGCGGAATACATCCGAATGCAAAACCATTCAAATTCGTTGATTGGCAAACTTCAACGTCTGCTCTTTGGAAATCTTTTTGTCCATTATTTTGGTGATAATAAACAATGTAAGGCTATTTATCTTACGGAAGAAAACACCACTCACGTCTTGGAAGGAAAGGAAGTGCACATACAATCTCTACAAGAGATGTGGGAAAAATCTTCAGAAAGGAAAAAAGAATTTCTGATGAGGCTTTTTAATATAACCCCTAATACAATCCTATTTTTGAATAGCCGTCCTAATTTATTTTTCTCACAACCATTGATGAACGACTGTGGTCTTTCAGAATCAGAATATGTGGATGTATTAACAAAGATCTTTCATAATTACCCTCCAAACAGTCTCATTATAAAGACTCATCCCCGAGACAAGTTCGATTATACGAAACATTTCCCCGATATCAGTCTGTTTTCAGAGCCCATCAGCAGTCAGTTTCTCCATCTGATGGGTGCTACCCCGAAAAAAATCATTACGATCACCTCTACTGCCATTGAAGGATTCCCTGAATCAATTGAATGCGACTATTATGGTGTACATCTACATCCTAAACTTGAACATTTTTTCGGAAATAACTTTGTTCCCAAAAGGTCAGTAATATATAAATAGAGATGTCTTATAAACTCTTCGCCAAACTGAAATCCCTTTTCCTCTATCCTTTTCTATTCAAGCATTTTGGAAAGAAAAGCAGGATAGACAAACCTCTTCGTATTGAGGGGGAAAAGTATATTGAGATAGAAGACCACGTGTATGTACAGCCCTATACTTGGTTGGCCTGCCAGCCGCTTACAGGCTGTAAGAATCCCATTCTCAAATTCGGGAAGGGTTGTACCATCGGTCACTTTAATCACATTTATGCTACAGAAGGAATCGTATTAGAGAATTATGTGCTTACTGCAGACAAGGTTTATATTTCCGATAATCTTCATTCTTACGGAAATACTAATATTCCTATCATACAACAAGAAATCAAACAAATTAACCCTGTCAGAATAGGTGAGGGGAGTTGGCTGGGTGAAAATGTTTGTGTAATTGGCGCATCCATTGGCAAACACTGCACCATCGGAGCCAATTCTGTGGTAACGCACGACATACCAGACTATTGTGTTGCTGTCGGTGCACCTGCAAAGGTCATCAAACAATACAACTTTGAAACCAAACAATGGGAGACCAAACAATACTAATAAGATGGGCTTATATATCAACATAGGGAATGATGGTTTCCGTGCTGCACGCAATGGCGAGTACGTTGACAAAAGTGCTTTAATTGAGCTTGTCAACAATTCGCTGAATTCGGAACGGCAGTTTATGTGCGTTAGCCGTGCACGGCGTTTTGGCAAGTCAATGGCAGCCAAGATGTTGAACGCTTATTATGACCATTCGTGCCAATCTGCCGATTTGTTCCACGATCTTAAAATCGCAAACAGTCCTTCATTCAAGCAACATCTGAACAGATATCCAGTGCTGTATCTGGATATGACCAATTTCATTACTCGCTATAGGAATAGTAGTGATATTATTCATCATATTCAAGTTGATATTATAGCAGAATTAAAAGAGGCTTATCCTAATGTAAAATATAATACAAATGAGGATTTGTTGTCTGTTTTATACGCCATTTTACAGCAGGCAGAACGATACTGTTTCAAAAAGTGTGTCCGAGAAAAGAAAAAAGTTCGTGAATTTTATAGTTTTGTAAAGTGAAACAATAAAACACAAACCTATAAAAAAGCACGAACTTATGGAGTTTACAAAAGAACAAATTTTTGAGCTAACTTCCAAACATTTGGAAAAAGAAAACGGGAT
>AUXO013871090.1_pt1 | contig 15826 bp, 7 predicted proteins | sample 768731 | NCBI WGS metagenome assembly AUXO01 (sample SAMN02715735, study PRJNA202380) | gut metagenome | biome: sheep rumen | host: Ovis aries | place: New Zealand: Palmerston North
TTAAACCCTAAAACCTTTAGGGTTGCGATTTCTCTTAATTTTTCATTATAATTCATGAGTGCTATATTAAACATAACAACTATAGCTAATGCTATCGCAAAAAATTTAATTGCGTTAGTCATAGATGTTAATAGTGATGTTACTGTATTAACTAATTCTTGAGCTTGTTTTAATGTTATCACATTTGTTACATAGCCAATACTCTTTAATTTCTTTAAAGATATATTTGAATCAATTTCTTCATTAATATCAATCCAAGCATTTTTAAATTTTGTTACAGGATCACTAAATAAATAAGAGTCAGCTGGTAAATAGATACCATTAGTATAAAATTCATAGACTGTATCATATACTTTAGCTTCTATTTTTTTACCTCTAAAGGTAAAAGTAATCTTATCACCTTTTTTAATACCTAATTCTTCAACTAGCTTTTCTGATATTAAAGCTTCATCTTTTGATAAATTAATTTTATAGTGACTATCTAATTTTTCATCTATAAAACTAATTTCATTTCCTACTATATTTAAATTAGTTTCATAATAGATATTATTAAATTCTACTTCAGTAGATAAGGTTGAATATGGTTGATATCCTAAAACAATATCTTTATCATTTTCTTTTATTCTTAAATCTTTATTAGTTTTACTAATTTCTACTTCATCTAAATAATTAAGGGTATAATCCGCTCCACTATTTATAAAGCTATCATGCTTAACACCATAGCCACCCATATCTTCTATACCAAAACCACAAACAAGTAACATTACACAGCCAAGTACTCCAAGTATTACCATTAATGTTTTTACCATATCTTTAGTAATATCTTTAATACTCATTTTTATAGATAAATAAATAGGTGTCTTTATTTTATAATTTGTAACTTTCTTACTTTTTAAATGTTTAGCTTTATTTGTTTTAGGTCTCATTGATACAGAAGGGTGTAATACTGCAACTCTTCTTATCGCTATATAAGTTATAAATAAAGTTACTAATAAAAATAATAACGCAGTTAATGAGGCTTCTAAATAAGGATATCTAAATATATCAGTAGGAAGCGTATATAATGCTTTATATTTAACATTTAATATCTTTGGTATAATAATTGGTCCTAAGATTAAACCAATTATAGTACTAAATAAATTTAAGCCTCCAAAAAGTGAAAAATAATATAAATATATTTCATTATTACTAAACCCCATAGCCTTTAAAGTACCAATTTGCATTCTATCTTTAGTTGCAACTTGTCTTAGGGATGCAATAATTATTAATACTGATACCATAAAGAATACTATAGGAAATATATAGCCCATTAATTTGGCTTGTCTTGCATCTGTTGTAATAGTTGTATAATTTGTAGATTCAGTTTTAGTTTGAATCTGGTATAAATTATTAACCTCTTTATTATTAAAATATTCTTTTAATTCTTTTTTTATATCATTAATTTTAGTATCATCATTTAAGTCTATTAAATATTGATTGGCTTTAGGGAAATTAATAGATTCTCCATCAATATTTCCATCTCCCCAGCCTAAATAAGCACTAAAGCTACTATATATAAGCCTACTTCCAAAATCAGTAAAAGTATCCTTTAGAATCTCAACTATTTTATCTTTAAATACTTTATTAGAACAATAAAATGTATAAGGACTTATCGTAGTATGGGTGATATTTTCAGCACTTTCCATAATTCCTGTAACTTTAAATGATAAATTTAATTTACCGGCTTTAAATGGATTAGACTTTCCTTCTTTTAAGAAAACATCAGCCATATTTATGATATCTTTATTTATATCAAGCATTGATAAATCTAATGATACTTTAGCAACACTATCATCATTATCTTGGTTTCCTATTAACTCATTAATAGCGCTACCTTTAGTAACATTTCTATCAATTACAAAAAAATAATCATCTGTTTGTAAATCAGATTTAGCTAAAAATCTTGATTCCTTATTAATTGATGGATATTTTTCAGAAACAGTCATTATCGCATTATATGAATTAAGGGTTGCGTAAGTATAAAATCTTTTTTCAATTTTACCACTAGAACCTATAACATCATTAATTTTTTTCTCATCTTTTTCTGTATCTAGATATTTAGGATTTAATGTAACACTAATATCCGCGATATTAGATCTATCATACATTACTTTAACTTTAGTTTGAAAAGTTAAAGCATTTGCCATAAGACCAATATAAATAGTAACAGATATAATACCTATAAATATTAAAGCAATAAATTGGTATAGGTTTTCTTTAATCGTTTTAAGACCTAGCTTGGTCATTAATTTAAATCTTGATGCCATAATACTACCAATCTACTTCTTCAGGTTTTATTCTATCATTTTGAATAATATTTTTAGATATTTTACCATCTCTTATTTCAATTAATCTTTCAGCACATAAAGCTATTTTAGCGTTATGTGTAACCATAATTACTGTTTTTTTGTATTCTTTTGATACATTATAAAGTAAAGATATTACTTGAGCACCTGTTTTACTATCTAAAGCTCCTGTTGGTTCATCACAAAGTAGAAGCTCAGGGTTTTTAATTAAGGCACGTGCTATTGCAACTCTTTGTTGTTCACCACCAGATAATTCTGATGGATAATTACCCGCTCTATTAATTAAACCAACGTCACTTAAACACTTTTTCGCATCCATTGGCGTGTCTACAACACTTGCTGATAATAATACATTTTCTAGTGCGTTTAAGTTGGATACTAAATTATAAAATTGGAAGACAAAGCCAACCTTTTTTCTTCTAAATTCTACATAGTCACGTTCTTTAAAATCTTTAACATCCCTATCCGCTACAATATAAGATCCTTTAGTTAAAGAATCCATTCCACCTAAAATATTAAGTAGTGTTGATTTACCAGCTCCACTTGGCCCAAGTATTACAACAAATTCGCCTTCTTCTATTTCAAATGAAACATCATCAAGTGCTTTTATTTCATTTTCTAATCCTTCGTTATATATTTTACTAACGTTCTTACAAATAATTTTGCCCATAATAAAACCTAACTTCTTTTAAAATATTACGTATATTTTAACACATTTATTATTATTTTAAAATAAAGAATAGTTTATGAATTAATCTTAAATTAGGTAACAACAATATAATATTTGTAACTTAACTTTTATTAAAAATAATTTTGTGCACCTGTTTTATATGTTTTTGGTTACTATAGTATCCCATTTTTAATGTTTTAGGTACACATCCTCCGATTTAACTATGTTATATCATTAGCAGCAATTCAATCTCTATTTAAGAAAAATCGCAAGATTTCTCTTGCGAATTATTATCATATAAGTAATTAAAAAAATAAGCTTCTTTTATTATGTTTCTGCAAAAAAGAAAATGCTGAAGATACTATAATTTTTATTAAATAATCATCATCAATTAATCATATTTTATAACAAAACCGGCATATTTAAATCTGCATGCCCATAATTTTGCCATTTTTAAATCTTTCGTAAGATAAAAACCAAGTCCATAATCATTAGTTGGATTACCTAATCCATATATTGGCTTAGTAACCACTTTATCTGCACCATAGTAAAAAATCATAATAAATCACCAATTACATAATATCAAATTTTTTGTCTTCTACAACAAGAAATATTATATTTTTACTGTTTTTTTGTATATTTTCTTGTTTTACAAGACAAGTTATGATTTTAATACATATTAAAAAGTGCAAGATTTCTCTTGCACCTTTTATAGGATTTTAAACTAATTCTACTTTTAATAATACTGGATTATGGTCTGTATTTTTAAATTCATAATTTAGTGTTTCTAAATTATTAACTTTAACATTACTTGATACAATAAATCCATCAATTACATAATAAGGGAAAGTTTGTTTATTTTCACCTTTTAAGATTCTTTGTAAGCTTCTACATGTAGGATTTTTATCATCCATAAGTAAGCTATATCCCTTAAAATCGTTTATATCGATATCGCCTGGCTTCCAAATTGCATCATCCTTATAATACTTATTTTTAACATTGCTGAATGTTTGATTAAAGTCTCCTCCAGCAATTACATAATTTCCTTTTTCATATTCTTTATCAATAAACTCTTTTAGCATTTTTGTTTGAGCTATTTTACCCTCACCTGAATCATAGGCTTCTAAATGTAAATTAACCATTACAAGTTCTTTATCAGAGCCTTCTATTTTAACTCTATTTACAAGTAGACATCTTTTTAAATTAAACATAGAAATTGGCCAGCTAAATGGAATTGGAAGCTGAATACGACTAGCCTCTTCTACTTTATATTTAGATAGACTTACTAAACCAGCCTCAACTCTACCAATAGTAGTTGGGAATGGATATGGAACATATCCTGAACGATAATTTATAGCATATGTTCTATCATATTTATCTTTTGCTACAAGCTCATCAATTAAATTAAGCTCATCAACATAATAGCTTCTTTTAGCTTGAGCATCTACTTCCTGTAAAAGCACGAAATCTGGATTAAGCTCATTTATCTTTTTAGTTATTGCATTCCCATTTTCTACTACCTTTTCTTTACTTTGAGCTCTAACCATTTTTCCGCCATCCATAAAGAAATCTTCTTCTTCATCAAGTCCAAAGTATCCAACATTCCAGCTTAAGACTTTAAGTTCATTATTCTTGTTTATTTTTGAAGTAGTATTTCCTTTAATTTCGATATTTTCTTTATCACTTGGATGATATGTAGTAATTGCAGAATAAATAATAAATACACCAACTACTAATATTAAAGCACAAATAACTGTTAAAAAAATTTTTAAAAATATTTTAAATCCTTTCAAAAATACCACCACCTATAAATATATTATATAACAAATCTTATTTTAAATGCAAATAAATGAAAAATGGCAAGTTTCTAGCTTGCCACTTATATCTATTTTATTATTTTAATAAATTACTAATATAATCTTTTAATTCTTGATCTTTAGCATTTTTAAAGAATAGTTCTTTAAATGATGGACGGTTAATTGCACCCATAAGTAATTCTTGGTCAATATCTTTTAAGATATCAACAAGTGGTCTATATGATGATTCTTTAACCTTATCTAAGATTTTCTTATTTCTTTGTTCAGGTATAACTCTTTCTTTTGGATATCCTCCACCAAATGGAGCTTTAAATAGATTTTCAAAACAATTTTCCAAGTTTAATTCAGCACCCCAGCCAAATCCTTTAGCAAATGGCATTGCAATTGCATTACCATCATTAATTTGACCAAATAGGTATGCATCACTTGGTTCAACTACTAAACCACAAATAACCTTAGGGAATGAGTTACATGCAAGCATAGCTCCTTCACCTGTTCCACATCCTGTAACAACAAAGTCAGCTGCACCTGAGTTAATAAGTATTGCTGCAAGTATACCATTTTGTACATAAGTAAGTGGTAAATCTTCAGCATTAAACATACCATAGTTATCTACAGTATGACCATGCTTTTCTGCAACTTTCTTTAATACACCATAAATAAGTTCGTTTTTTGCTGCTTGTGAATTTTCATTAATTAATGCTACTCTCATTTTATCTCTCCTATCTCATTAATTATAAATGATGCTTCTTCCCTATCTTGTTTTAAATTACCATTAATTTTATACAAGATATTTTCTTTAATTATATTTTTATAGTGACTATATATTTTAGGAAATAAAATACCCTTTAACATATTAGTACCATCATACAAATCACAAATAGCCATTTCTTCATTATTTTTAGTAATAATTACTTTTATTTTAGTAAATAGTGAAATAATTGTACTACTATAATTATATTTAAGCATAGCTATTTTGATTGCTTTATTATTATAACATAACTTATCGATATCTTTAAATATATTATATTTTATATTAATTCCTAAATACTTATATTCCATTTCTTGTAAATGCGTAAAATCAAATTCATCATCTTCATCAATAACCGCATTTATATGCTTTAAGAATATATCATCCTGTTTTGTTTTATTTTCCATTAGGTTCTTTTTTGTAATATTAAATGAATCAAATGCTCCACTATATACTAAAGCTTCCATAACTTGGCTTGATAAGTTGCATCTTTCTTTAAAGTTACGATATGATTTAAATAAACCATTATTTCTTTCTTTTAATATATCATTTGCAATAGATAAACCAATTGAAGATATTGAAGTAAGTGGCATATAAATCATATTATTATGATATATAAAGACATTAGATGATATATTAATATCTGGTGAGATAACCATAACTCCTCTTGCTTTAGAATAATTAATATAATCAACCATTGTTTTCTTGTTACCAATTGTATTATTTAATATATTAATTATAAATGCGTAAAAATAATTAACCTTAAAATATGCCATTTGATATGCAAGAAGTGAATATACTACTGCATGTGATTTATTAAATCCATAATTTGCAAATTTAATAATTAAATCATAAATCTTAATTGCTAAATCTTTAGTATAGCCATTTTTGATTGCACCATTAACGAAATCAAGCTTTAGCTTGTCCATTAATTCAAGTTTTTTCTTTGAAATGGCCTTACGCATTGTATCTGCCTCAGCCAAAGAAAATCCTGCAATCTTTTGAGCTATCAACATTACTTGCTCTTGATATACGATAATACCATAAGTTTCCTTTAGGATTGGTTCTAGATCCTTATGTAAATATTCAAACTTTTTACCTTTTTTTCTAGCACTATATTCTGGAATAGATTCCATAGGTCCTGGTCTAAATAAGGCAATTATTGCAACAAGATCATTAAACGTGGTTGGTTTAATATCTCTTAATACCCTTCTTATACCAATAGACTCAAATTGGAATACCCCAAGTGTATCTGCATTAGAAAATAACTGATATACCTTTTTATCATCAAGAGGTATATTTCTTAATTTAGCCATATCAAAGTCAGGTACTAAATCCATCATACCCTTTAACATAGATAAATTTCTAATACCTAAAAAGTCCATCTTAAGTAAGCCTAAATCTTCTAAATCAGCATATTCAAATTGAGATTGTAATACTCCATTAATTCCATCTTGTAGTGGTACTACATCATCCAAATTATCATATGACATAATAATACCAGCTGCATGAGTTGATGTATGCTTAGGCAAATTTTCAAGTCTCATTGCTGCATATAAAAACTTTTCTAATTCAGTATCCTTATACTCATTAATTAATACTTCATAACCATTTTTAGATATCATATCAATTATTGTTTCACATCTATCTTGGGTTATGTTAAAACATTTAGCAAGCTCCTTAACTGATGATTTAACCTGGAATGTTTGAAATGTAGTAATACTTGATACATGTAGCTCCCCATATAAATTTTTTACATATCCAATTACTTCATCTCTTTTATCATCAGGGAAGTCAGTATCAATATCTGGCATTGATACTCTTTCTGGATTTAAAAATCTTTCAAAAAGTAAGCCATATTTAAGTGGTTCTACTTCAGTTATACCTAAAGTATATGCACATAAACTTCCTGCCGCACTACCACGTCCTGGACCAACTAATATATCATGTGTTTTAGAGTATCTAATAAAATCCCATACGATTAAGAAATAATCAGCATAACCCATTTTATTAATGATACTAAGCTCATATTCAAGACGCTCTACATGCACTTTGTCATAACAACCACGTTTTTGAAGTCCCTTATGACATAACGCTCTTAAATATTCAAATGATTCATGACCTTTAGTATTAGGAAACTTAGGAATAGTCTTAGTTACCTTAGTAAATATATTATCATCAATACTTGATATAAATTCATTTAAATCTTTATCAGTTTCTACTTCAGCCAAAAATGAATAATCCATATCTTCTGTTATTTTAATATTCTTATCATTCATTTTTAATAATGCTTCATATACAATTTGATCTTTAGAAAGTAAATATTTAGTATTATGCACTGGTAATACTTTAATATTTTTATCATAAATGTAATCTAAAAAATCCCCAGTTATTTTTATTTTTGATAAATCATTTGTATATGAATATCCAATATATGAATTGCTTTTTTCTATTATCTTTAAATAATCATTCAACTCTTGATATTCACATCTTTCAAATAATCTATATAAATATGATTTATCAAATACAAAAATAAAATATAAATTATCATATTCTAAAACATCATATATATCATTAATTTTATCTTTTAAGACTCTAGTTGATATCTTAAATAAATTTCTTAAGCCTTTATTATTTTTAGCATAAATTAATAATTTAGATTCTTTTGTATCATCATTTATAAATGTATATTCTAATCCTATTACTGGCTTAATATTATTTTCTTTACATAACTTATAAAACTTATATGAAGCATACATATTAGGGTCGGTTATAGTCAAAAAATCAAACCCACTATCTTTAGCAAGTTTGATATATTCATCTAGTCTTATTGAGTTATTCATTAAGTCATAACATGACTGTCCGTATAAGAAACCCTTCATAAAATACCTCAGTTATGATTATATCATAAAGTAATACTATTTTCACTTAACAATTAGAATAATTTTAAAGATATTCATAGTAGACAATTTACCAATTATAACTTGATTATGTGCAACAGTTACACATTTTTTAACTTAATTTTGTGCAAGCGTTGCACGTTTTTCAATTATAATTTGAATTTTAGCGTTTTTTATGATATTATATAACTGGTGATAGTATGAAAAGAAAATATTTAAAAAACTTAGAAGATTGGCTAAACGATCCGTTTAGAAAGCCAATGCTTGTTTACGGAGCAAGACAAGTTGGTAAGACAACATTAATAAAAGATATATTTGCAGAAAAATATTTCAATAAATATATCTATATAGATTTTAAAAAAGATGTTAATGAAAGAGTGTTTATCAAAAATCATGTCGATGCTAAAGAAATTATTAATTATTTAAGTATTAGAAAAGATATTACAATTGATAAAGATACTCTTCTTATATTCGAGCATAATTTATAAAACTTATATGAAGCATACATATTAGGGTCGGTTATAGTCAAAAAATCAAACCCACTATCTTTAGCAAGTTTGATATATTCATCTAGTCTTATTGAGTTATTCATTAAGTCATAACATGACTGTCCGTATAAGAAACCCTTCATAAAATACCTCAGTTATGATTATATCATAAAGTAATACTATTTTCACTTAACAATTAGAATAATTTTAAAGATATTCATAGTAGACAATTTACCAATTATAACTTGATTATGTGCAACAGTTACACATTTTTTAACTTAATTTTGTGCAAGCGTTGCACGTTTTTCAATTATAATTTGAATTTTGGGGTACTCAACAACATAGCCCATTTTTTTCACAATGGCAAATCCGAAAGTTTTTTAGATTCTAAGGAGATAACTTGCTCAGTAGTTAGAATCACAAAAACCACAAGAAGGCTGCTGCTTTTCCATAATAAAAAACAATCTCTAAAACTTAAACTATAAGTCTAGAGATTGTTTATTATTTTTAGAATAAGTTATGAACTAATGCTTCAAATGTTCCTGAATATCTTTGCTTGAACGCATTTGAATAATCATATTCATTCATTCCTAAGAATCCACCATTCTTATCACCATAATAAGATGCTGTAGTATTCCACTTAGTTGCTAACCACTTTGAAGTACTTAATGTGCTTGAATTAGATCTAATAAATCTTAAGTTCTTAGCAATATCTCTATTCTTTTCAAAGCTGCTTTCTGAATCATAATAGAATGCATCAGAAGCTACACTTGTTACAGTATCAGAGAAATAAATATTTCTTAGGTTTTTAGCATTCTTGAATGCATCAGTTTCAAGAGTAGTCATACCTTCATTTAAGTATGCTGAAGAAATTTGAGTATTGCTTTCAAATGCACTATCACCAACTGTTCTTATAATTATATTAGTATTTCCATAATATTTAGGGAATATTAACATTATATTAGAACCACTTGCACTAAATCCGGTAACCTTACCGCTATTATTAACTGTAAAGTATTCATCAGAAAGTGAATAATATGCATATAGTGTAACGCTACTTGTTATATTTCTAATTGATTGATCATTATAATAATCATTTGAGCCATTATACCAATAATCAACTATATATGTTAATCCGTTATAAGCGTATGTTCCACTAGGTAGCATATCATAACTAAAGTTATTTGAATTATTAGATGCTACCTTATTATATGCTTTGTTATTGAAGCTATCACTTACATTAAATGATAATATCTTATATGTACTATCAAGTGAAGTTTTCAAATCAATAATATATTTTTCTTCTTCTAAGATAAATGAAGATGAATATTCACTAAGTAGATATTCTTTAGTTAAATTATTATATCCATAATAGATATCATTCTTTGGAACATAGTAATATGTTTCATTAAAGTTATAATCCTTAACCTCAGTTATAACATTATTCACTCTAACATAAAATACTTTTTCAAACCATACTTCATATAATGTTAATGAATCTTCTGGCATTAATCCATAAACGTATTCTTCACCATTTTCTGTTAAAGAATAGTATTTAAATTGATATGACTTATCAGTTGATGTTTCATAATATAAATCACCTGCTTGATGTGTAAGTGCACTAGATAAATCCGCACCTTCATATGTTGTTATATTATGTACTCCATCAATTCCATTAACAGTTAATGTTGATGTTATATTTAACCATTTAGCATAAATCTTAATTGATTTTTCACCAATTTCAGTTTCTGTTGCTTCTTCTGTAAAGCCCTTATCTAAATACCAGCCATCAAACTTGTAGTAGTTACCTTCAAATTCTTTAATACCAGTATCGATATTTGGATAAGTAAACATACTACCCTTTATACCATTAACTGATGAACCACCTAAATCAAGGCCATAGATAAATGATACAGTATGACCAATTGTTGATTGATAAGAGCCATCCTTATATTTCTTATCTACATCATATTTATAGCTATTAATATAATTACTAATGAAATCATCATCAATTTCATAATATGTATTATTTGAAATATTAGCTATATTAAGTGCTGATGACTTAATATTAATAATTCCACCAACAAGTTCAAAGTTAATACCAGTAATTGATTTTAACATGTATGTTTCAGTTTCATTATATGAAACATTTCCTAAATTAAGTGATAATGTAAGTAGGCCTAAATCAGAATTACCAACAAGCTCACCAATATCAAATCCTAAATTAAATGTATTATTTGAATATTGATACTTAGTCCATGCCTTAGTAGCATCGATTGGCTTATTCTCATCTGTTGTTTCAGTATTAATATTACTCATTACTAAATCAGGCATACCCATAGCGTAATCAAGTAGATAATATACTATATCTTCTAAGAATGTTTCTTTGGCTAACTTTAATTGATATAAAGAACCGCTTGAATCCTTACGGTAGATATATACCATATCATCATCATAATATAGTTTAACTACTTTATTCTTTAAGCCAGCTATGTTAGCCGCAAGTCCTAAACTAGACATATCAAGTAATATATAGCCTCTAAACTTCATCTTATCGTTTTCATCTTTATAGATTTCAACTAATACTTCAACAGGAACATCAATTGAAGATAAGATTGGAAGTTTAATTGATACAGTACCAGTAATACCAATATTATTAGTGTTAATTAGATTTACTAAGCCACTAACAAGTTTATTTGCATCACTTATTTCATAACCTGTTTGACTAGGCTTTGTAATACTAATCATATTATTAGTTAATTTAAATGAATTAATATTAAGCATTGTATTATTAGCTTCATCTAAATATTTAGTATATAAACCAGTTAGACTACCTGAAAGTTCTCCAGGTTTTGCAGTAATACTAATACCCATTAATCTTGTTGCATAATAGAATAATATCTTGTTACTTAACTTCATATCAATTGAGTCATCAGTAAATGTAAGTTCAGATAATAAATTGCTTATAATAAGCTTATTGTCATTAGTACCAGTACCTAAATCAAGTTTATCTAAGATACCTAAAATTGATTTAGGGTCATTTAACATATCAACATCTTCAGCACCAAGAAGTTTAGCTACCTCATTAATAATTAATAAGATATTATCAACTGATGAAGAGAATCTTAATTTATCAGTATTTCCACAGTTATTACCATAGATGAAATAGATATTACCACTTAAGAATTGATACTCGCCTTCTTCATCCTTTGGATTAGAAATATAGATAATTTCTACATCATGATCAATATTCTTATGTTTAATTAAGCCTTTAGCCTTAACTCTTAATGTACCATCTTCATCAATTACGACATTAATAGTACCAGTAGCACTAACATTTGCCTCATAGTTATCTAATGCTTCTAAGCTAAATGTGAATTCATAGCTTTCCTTATTCATGATGATATCATAAATATAATCAAAGTTATCAAGTAGGTTAGTAATTCTATCGTAATCAATATTATATGTACCTACTTCTACCTTATCGTTACCTATTTCAGCAACACTTAAGCCTAGAGTAATACTACTATTTGTTAGGCTTATAGAAGTACTATTAACTTCTAACACTAAGCCTTCTAAGATTTCATGAATAGATACTAAATCAAGTTTAATATCATCTTCTGTAATAAATACATTATTTATGATTGATTCTAAATTAAGATTCATATTAGAATCAGCAAAATATTTAGTTTTAATTCTTTCAATGATTGTTTTAATTTCATCAACTGAAAGTAGAGTTGCATTATTAAAGCCTTTAACATATAGCATATCATTTTCAAATGCTATATAAAGTTCTGCTATATAATCTTTAATTTCGATATTGATATATGCTGAGATAGTTAACTTATCATTTTGATCTTTTAAGATATCAGCATAACCAGTAACCTTAACATCCATATCCATGTTAAGTAGCTTCTTTAAGTTGATGTTGGCATTAATATTTAATCTTGCACCATTATCATCTAAGACATCTTTAACAATGGCCATAACATCATCAACTAGTGAATCAATTTCAACATATGTATTATTTGTAAGTGCAACTTCATCTGTTGATGCTGCAATACTTGCGGATAAATCAAATTGGTTAGCTATAACAGTTACTTTATCAGTAACATCAATATCAATTACTAAATCACCTTCTAGTAAATCTTCTTTAATGATAAAGCCCGCAAAATCCTTAATAAATTTATTAAGTTCATTTGGTGTTAAGATTACCTTTAAGTTCTTTAAGTCTATTGTATCAAGTGACTTAAATACTAAGTCGATTATTTCATTAATATCAATAGTTGATTCAGTATCGCTAATTAATCCCTTAATTGTTTCAAGTTTAACTGATCCATGAATATTAGCTATATCTAAATATAATACTTTATCGATAAGCTTAATATTTGCATCAAATTCATTTTCCTTATATTTGATATTAGCTGTAACTGAAAGCTTAATATCTTCTTTTTCACTAAAGTCTACTAAGCCTGATACATTTGCCTCAATATCTTTATATTTAAGTGATAATGCTAAATCAAGCTTCTTAGTCTTAATGATATCAACTATTGTCTTTACTTCATCTAGTAAGTCACTAACATCACTATATGTTAATGCTTCACCTTCGATAGTAACTAAACTTCCTACTTCACCAAATGTGATTAGAGCGTCAATACTATCGTTTGCTAGAGTAATCTTATCAGATGTTATAGTAAGTGCTAATGTCCCAAGTTTAGATAGTAGACTTGATAAGTCTGCACTTACACCTGTATTTGTTAATGTTAAGCCATCAATAATAGATTCAATATCAAGAGTTGATTTGCTACTATTTTCATCTGCGAACTTAGTCTTAATATCTGTGATTAAATTTTTAATCTCATCTTTTGTTAATGTGATGATATTATCAAGTAAGCTAATAGTTAATGTATCTTCTTTATAAAGTACTTTAACTTCGATTTCAGACTCAGATACTTTAACTGTTAATACTGAAGATACTGTAAACTTATCATCAGCCTTAACGATATCAACATATCCTGTTAAGCCTAAAGATAGATCAATATTAGCTAAGTCTTTTAAGTTGATGTTGGCGTTTATATTTAGTCTTGCGCCATTATCATCAAGAACATCTTTAACGATAGTAACTACATCATTAACTAGACTGTCTATTTCAGTATATGTTGTATTTGTATCAAGTACTACTTCATCTTCAGTTGAAGAGATACTTGCTTTTAAGTCAAATTGATTTAATGTAACTTCTACTTTATCAGTTACATCTAAGTTAATGATTAAGTTGCCTTCAAGTAAGTCTTCTTTAATAACTTCACCCGCTAAGCCTTTTATAAACTTATTAAGTTCAGTTGTTGTAAGTACTACTTCTAAGTTCTTTAAGTCAATAGTATCTAAAGACTTAAATACTAAGTCGATGATTTCGTTAATATCAATACTTGATTCAGTCTCACTATCACCAAGTAATCCCTTAACTGTTTCAAGTTTAACTGATCCGTGAATGTTTGCTAGATCAAGATATAATGTCTTATCAATCATCTTGATTGTTGCGTTAAAGTTATTTTCTTTATATTTGATATTAGCTTGTACGTCTAACTTAATATCTTCTTTATCACTAAAATCTACTAAGCCAGATACATTTGCTTCAATATCTTTATATTTAAGTGATAATGCTAGATCTAGTTTCTTATCCTTAATGATATCAACTATAGTTTTTACTTGATCAAGAAGTGCTGAAATATCATTATATGTTAATAACTCTCCCACAAGTGTTACATCATTTCCTACTTCAGCAAATGTGATATTTGCATTAATGCTATCATTTGTGATATTGATTTCATCTTTAGAAATACTTAAAGCTAATGTTCCAAACTTAGATAAAATGCTTGATAAGTCTGCACTAATACCACTACCACTTAATGATAAACCATCAATAATTGATGCGATATCAAGTGTGTTTTCCGCGCTATTATCACTTGCAAACTTAGTCTTAATATCAGTAATTAAATCTTTAATTTCATCTTTTGATAAGCTAATTACATTATCTAAAAGACTAATAGTTAATGTATCATCTTTATATAATACTTTAACTTCAATTTCAGTTTCTGATACCTTGATAGTTAATAATGATGAAATAGTAAACTTATCGCTAGATTTAACGATATCTAGATATCCTGTTATGCCTAAAGATAGATCAATATTAGCTAAGTCTTTTAAGTTGATGTTTGCGTTAAGGTCAAGTCTTGCGCCATTATCATCAAGTACATCTTTTACAATTTTTGCTACATCATTAACTAGATTATCTATTTCAGTATATGTTGTATTTGTATCAAGTACTACTTCTTTATCTGCCTTTGATACTTTAGCATTAAAGCCAAATTGGTTAAGTGTTAAATTTATACCTTCATCAAATATAACCTTAGCTACTAAATTATCAATAAATAAATCTTCTTTTAATAACTTAGATAGATATTTATTAACTAGTTCATTAAGCTTATCTTTCTTTAAAGATACACTTAAATCTTTAAGATTAATTTCATCAAGTAAATCAAATACCAAATCAATAATTTCAGATGTTTCAAGTTTAGTATTATTTGTATTATCGATTAAGCCTTTAATAGTATCAAGGCTAACTTTAGCGTTTATATTATTTAAGCTTATATAAAGTGTATCATCAATTAATTTAATATTTGGATTTAATACTATATCTTTATATTTAACATTCGCATCTATATCAAGCTTAATCTTATCACTAAAATCTAATAGACCAGATACTTTAGCACTTATATCTTTATAATCTAATGATAAATCAATACCCATTTTCTTTTCATTTAAGATATCAAGAATATAAGATATATCATCAATTAG
>AUXO012334243.1_pt1 | contig 15820 bp, 13 predicted proteins | sample 768731 | NCBI WGS metagenome assembly AUXO01 (sample SAMN02715735, study PRJNA202380) | gut metagenome | biome: sheep rumen | host: Ovis aries | place: New Zealand: Palmerston North
CTTAGAGCTATATCATTATAATAAATATTTTCCTGTTTATCCCAAACATTACATCCATAGTATGTTCCAGAACTTATTTTACAATAACTGTTTTCATCATTGTTTCTTGATTGGAATGTTCCGCTGTCATTTTTCAAATCCCAACTACCTGCTATTTCGGTATTTCTTATTACTTTTATCGTTCCATCTGGTTCGAATGATATTATTCTATATAATTGTTTTGTTTCATTATTTCCTTCTTCTAACTCAACAAAATTTTGTGGTTCTTTTCCTCTATATACAAATCTATCTTTTATAATATTAGATCTATATAATCCAGAATTTTCTTCTACTAATTCTATTTCAACACCATTTCTTATAAGTGATTTTTTACAATTTGTTACTATTTCGAAAGTGTAATCATTATTTTTATATGTTGCTTTTATTTTGTTTTGCAAATTAATATCATTATATTTGTCATCTTTTAATTTTTTATTTAAATATCCATTTTCTGCTAATGTGCTTATATCTATACAATATGATATACCTTCTATTTTCTCATAACCAGTATTTTTATATATATAGTCTTTTGCTGCATCTTTTATTAGTATTTCTGTTGTCTCTTTTATTCCTTCTTTTGATTTTTTTATTTGATTTAGAATTGGTGGAAATGCGATTATAATTATTATCCCAAGAATTACTATTGTCCCTAATAACTCAACTAACGTGAATCCTTTTTTCATATATCCTCCTAATTTAGTAGTAAATCGCTTATCAAATTAAATATCGATACAAGTGTATCTATTATTGTATATTTTAAGTCTTTAATTTTGTTTGTTTTTGCTTCTTTATTATCTATTTTTAATATCACAGAATCTTTATCTTTTAATTCTTCAATTTTAGAGTTATATCTTTTATATTTTTTTATTAATTCTTCTTTTATTTCTTTTTCTCTTATGTTATATATATATAATATTTCTTTATTTATATACACACTATCTTTTATAAATGTTTTTTGGTATTTTTTCATTTCTTCTATATCGCAAATTATATAATCAACATTTTTCTTTTTAAAAATTTTTCTTATTTTCTTTATTGATATTTTTTTTAACTTTTGTTTTTTTCTTGTACTCGTGTTTTTTGTTTTTGAGTTTAAAAGATTACAGTTTAATACTCTTTTATTTTGTTCTAATAGTTGTGATATTTTTTCGTCTACGCCTATGCCTAAAACATTACCACTTACTACTCTCGCTATATCATATATTTTCATGATTCACCTACTATATCATTTATTATGTAACTTGTTAAAAGTAGTCCTGCAGTTCCTGGTACGAATGCATTTGAACCTATAGTTGTTGTTTTTGTTTTAATTGGTGGTTCTGTTGATGCTACTACCTTTATCTTTTTGTTAATTTTTTCTTCTTTTACATATTTTCTTAGTTTTTTTGCTATCGGATCGTATTCTGTTTTGTCTAGTGTGGTTATTTTTAATAGTTCTGGATGCATTTTATTTCCTGTTCCCATACATGTTATAAATTTAATATTATTCTTTGTACATATTTTTATTATTTCTTTTTTTATTTCTAATGTATCACATGCATCTATTATATAGTCATACTCTTTAAAGTCTATTTCGTTTATATTTTCTTTTGTCAAAACTTTTGTTATCTTTCTTACTTTCGTATTTTTATTTATTTCTTTTGCTCTTATTTCAGCTACATCTGTTTTATTCTTATTGATTGTTGAATCCAGTGCTAGAATTTGTCTGTTTAAGTTTGATTCTTCAAATGTATCTCCATCTACTATTGTAATTTTTTCTATTCCACTTCTTATTAGCGTTTCGAATGTATAACCTCCTACTCCACCTAATCCTATTAATAGTATGTTTTTTTCTTTAATCCTTTTTATTATTTCTTTATTGGTTATTAGTTCTAAACGACTTAAATTTTGCATTCTTACCACCTATAGTAATTTTATCAAAAAAGGTTGCTTTTTTCAATATAAAAAGTAGATTGCTCTACTTAATATTGTATTCCCCAAATTACATGATGTTTTGCTTCTTTACCGCAACATACACATTTTGTGTCTATCGGTTTCTCGTCTGTTATACATCTTGATTTGCATCCTTTTATTTCTTTAATTTTGAGTTCACATTGTTCGTCGCCACACCACATTGCATGAATAAATCCTGGTTGTGTATTTAATATTTTTTCAATATCTTTCATATTATGTGCTTCAAATGTTAATTTGTTTCGTCTGTTTAGAGCTTTGTTATACATATCTTTTTGTATTGTTTCTAATAGTTTTTTTGTATATTCTATTATGTTTATATCTTTATCTTCTATCATTTTTTCTCTTGTATCACGACGCGCAAATGTTATTTTATTTTGTTCTAAATCTCTTGCGCCTATTTCTATTCTTACTGGTATTCCATTTACTTCTGCTTCTGCAAATTTGAATCCTGGTGATTTTTCTGAGTTATCTATATATGATGTGATATTGTTTTCTTGTAATTCTTTGTTTATTTTATTTGATACATTTGTTATTTCTTCACTATTTCCGATTGGAACTATTACGACTTGCTTTGGAGCTATTCTTGGAGGTAACACTAGCCCATAATCATCACTATGTACCATTATAAGTGCTCCTATCATTCTTGTGGTTGTTCCCCATGATGTTTGATATACATATTCTTCTTTGTTTTCTTTATTAGTAAATTTTACATCATATGCTCTTGAAAATTTTTGCCCAAAGTAATGTGATGTGCTTGATTGTAGTGCTACTCCATTATACATTAAAGCTTCGTTTGTTAGTGTATATTCTGCTCCTGCAAATTTTTCTTTTTCTGTTTTTCTTCCTTTTATTGATGGAATTGCTAGTACATCATTAAAAAAGTTGTAGTATACTTCTAACATTTTATTTGTTTCTTGCTTTGCTTCTTCTTCTGTTGCGTGTATTGTATGTCCTTCTTGCCACAAGAATTCTCTTGATCTTAAAAATGGTCTTGTTTCTTTTTCCCAACGTAATACATTACACCATTGATTATATAGTTTTGGTAAATCTCTATGTGATTTTACATGATTTTTATAGTAATCGCAGAATAGTGTTTCACTTGTTGGTCTTATACATAGTTTTTCTTCTAATTCTTTTTGACCTCCTATTGTTACCCATGCTACTTCGGGTGCAAATCCGGCTACTAAGTCTTTTTCTTTATTTAATAAATTCTCTGGTATCAATAGTGGCATTTGGCAATTTACGTGGCCTAATTTTTTGAATTCTTTGTCTAGTATTTCTTGCATACGCTCCCATATTGCATATCCATTTGGCTCTATGGCGATACATCCTTTTACCGAAGTATAATCTGCTAGGTTTGCTGCTCTTACTACGTCTGTATACCATTTAGCGAAGTCTATATCTCTACTTGTTATTTTATTATTTTGTTTTTCCATTTAAAACACCTCTTTTGTATTATACTAAAAATTGTATTATTTTTAAAGAGGTTTTTAGTCTTTATTGTATATTATCATGGCTGAAAAGCAGTATATTTGTTCTTCTCCAGATATACTTAAAGCCACTTGGTATTTTATGTCTATTATGTCTCCTTCTAGTGTGTCTAAAAATTTATTTATAGATGCTTCCAAGTCAAGTTCGTGTGCTTCATCAAAAAGTTTTACTTTCATAAAAAATCACCTATTTTTATTATAGATGATTGTTTCTTATTTTTTTGTCATTTTTTAGTCTTTTAATTCTTTTCTTATTTTTTTATAATTTGGAGTGTATTTTTCTACTTGATGCCAAAATGCTTTTGAATGGTTGAAGTGTATAAAATGAGATAGCTCATGTATTATTACGTAATCTAGTTTTTCTATATCATATTCTATTAGTTTTGAATTTAGTGTTACTGAATTATCTCTTATATTACATACTCCCCATCTTGTTTTCATTTCTCTTATTTTTAATTTTGGATATGGTATTTCTTCTTGATATCTATTAAAATTGTAGTCAAGTCTTTCTTTAAATAGTTCTTTTATTTTATTACTTAACCACTTATTTAAAATTTTTTCATTATTCACAAATATTGCGTCGTCTAAAATTTTCACTCCATCAACTTCATCTATGAACACTTCGTATTTTTTTCCTAAAAAATAGAAGTATTCTTTCTTTTTTATTTGTTTTATTTGTTGTTCTATCATTTTTTTTATTGATTCTGTATTATTATCTATTATTTTTTTTATGTATTGTTTACTTGAAAATATATTTGTTGTTACATATATTTTCAAATCATCTTTTACTCTTATGTATGTATTTTTATTATTCTTTTTTATTATTACAACTTCGTATTCTTTATTATCTATTATGTATTTCATTTGTTTTAAATATATAATTATCAAATATTTTCGTAATAATATTAAAGAATAGGTATGAGAATAACATTAGAATTAAATATATAGCTAATATACCATTGTCAATCATTGATAATGAGAATAAGTTTTTAAATCCAAATATTGCAGTTATAAATGATATTATCATTGTTATTAATAGTGTTGTTCTTACTAAGTTCAAAGGTGCAGATATTCTATATATATGCATGAATCCTGTTGTAGCAAGAAGTAATACTGCTAATGTTGATATTGTTTGATTTGAAATACTTGTCACATTTGCAGCTATTATTAATAATATCATATTAAACGCAATTGTGAGTGATGTTGGAATTGCGACTTTTATTACATTAAGCAAAAAGTGTTTTTTTACTATTTCTTTATTTGGCTCAAGTGCTAAAATAAATGCAGGTATCCCTATTGTGAATGTACTAGTTAATGTAAGTTGTATTGGCATAAATGGATATGTTCTATCTACCAATAAAAATAGTAAAAGTAAGAATGTTGCATACAGTGTTTTGGTAATAAATAAACTTGCTGATCTCTCAATATTATTTATTGTTTTTCTTCCTTCTAGCACAATTTTAGGTATTGATTTGAAGTCCGAATTTAATAATACTAAGTGTGCTACATTTCTTGCTGCTTCTGATCCTTCTCTTACAGCTATTGCACAGTCTGCTTGTCTTAGTGCTAAAACATCGTTTACACCATCTCCGGTCATTGCAACTGTGTGCTTATTGTTTTGCATTGCACTGACTAATGTCTTTTTTCCTTGGGGTGTAACTCTACCAAATATTCTATATTTATCTGCTATTTCAATTAATTGTTCTTCTGTCATATTTGTAGTATCTATATATTCTTCCCAAAATGAAAGACCTATTTTTTTTGCTATTTTTGATACAGTCTTTGGATTATCTCCTGATATTATTTTTACTGTTACATTATTTTTTTCGAAGAATTCAATTGTTTCTTTTGCTTCATTTCGCAACTCATCTTCAATTAAAAATACTCCTAACGGTTCTAATTCATCTATATTTTTTCCTTTCGCAAGTAGTAATATTCTATAGTCTTCATATGTGTTTATTATTTGTTTTAAGGGTTCAATGTTTTTTAATAAATATTCTGGTGCTCCTATTGCATACGTTTCATCTTCAAACATTACTGCCGAATATTTTTTTTCTGATGAAAACGGTATAATTTCTTTTACTTTTAAATTATTTGTTTTTCCATATTTTTTTGTTAATGCATTCATTGTTGCATTATGATTATCTAAGTTATAGCATATTTCTTTTATAATATTATCTATATTTTCATCTTTAATTTTTATATAGTCTTTTACACTCATTGTTCCTTTAGTTAGAGTTCCTGTTTTATCGAAACATATTGTGTCAACTCTTGCTAAGTTTTCTATGCAGTATAATTCTTGTATTAGTACTTTGTATTTTGACAATTTTATTACACTTATTGCCATTACAGTACTCGTTAATAGCATTAATCCGTCTGGTATTATTGCAATTATTGCTGCTGTTGTATTTAGTACTGCATTAGGAATGGTATTATTACTTATACATGTTTGCTTATAGAAAAATAGTATTCCAATTGGTATTATTAAATATGATATTACTTTTATTATTTTTTTTAATGATATCATTATTTCTGATGATGTTTGTTTTAGATATTTTGCGTCTTTTGATATTTTATAAGTATAGTTTTCTTCTGCTACGTGTATTACTTGTGCTTTGCATTTACCACTTACTATAAAACTTCCTGATAGTAGTGTGTCTTTTTGATGTTTTTTTATCGGGTCAATTTCTCCTGTTATTAGCGATTCATTTACTTCTACTTCTCCCTCTACTATTTCACAGTCTGACACTATTTGATTTCCTATTTCTAGTATTATTATATCGTCTTTTACAATTTCATTTGAGCTTATTATTATTTCTTTGCTGTTTCTTAATACTTTAGATTTTTTTTCTGTGACTAGCGATAGTTTGTCTATTGTTTTTTTACTTTTTATTTCTTGTATTATGCCTATAGTTGTATTACATAGAATCGTTCCTAAAAATAATAGATTTTTATAGGAGCCGACTGTTAATACTATTAATCCTAAAAATAAATTTAAAAAATTAAATAGTGTGCATATATTTGTCCTAAATATGTCTTTTATACTTTTTGTTTTTATTGTTGTGTCATGATTAATTTGTCCTTGATTTATTCTTTCTAATACTTCGTTTTCTGTTAGTCCTATTTCTGTATTTGTTTTCATAAAATCCCCTATCTATTATTTTTCTATGTAGTATGCATAGTATTCATCGAATGTTATTTCTTCGTCATGTATTATTTTTGCAGCATTTTCTCCTACATATCTATAATGCCATGACTCATAATCATATCCTGTTATATCTTCTTTTCCTTCAGGATATCTTAGTATGAATCCATACTTATATGAGTTTTCTTTTAACCAGTTGAATTCTTTTGTTTTATCAAATTCTGTTGTTCTAACACCTAGCGTTAGAATGTCAAATGCAAGACCTGTTTGATGTTCTGAATGACCTGGTCGTGCTGCATAGGTATCGATTTTGTCTTTTTTTATTTTTTCGTATTCATCGTATGTTTCTTGTTGTTCTTGATAGCTTCTATAGGCTGATGATATTACTAAATTTATTCCATCGTTTTTTGCTGCATCATACATTTTTTTATAATATTCTAGTGCCTCTTCTGATGTTTTATTTCCGCTATATGCATATTTTGCTGGTATTGTTATTATATTTGTTGGTTCGTATGTTTCTGAAAGTTTATTGTATTTATTTACAAGCATTAGTTCTTTTTTTTCTATGTTTGTGTCTTTTATATTTGTATAATAATCATTTTCTCTATTTACATTTATTGTTCTAACTATTTCTTCTATGTGTTTTTCTTCATGTTGTTTTTTATAATTTATGTATTTTTCTAGATTCTTTTGCAGATAGTATTTTTGATTCATAAAATCTACAATAGTTTGATTATATTCATTTTCTAGTATGTATTTTATGTTTTCATCTGAGTCACTTATAATTGTTTTAATTTCTTCTGTTGTATACCCTATTTTTTTTAATTTATACTCATTAGTTTTATGGTATTTAGTTATATCTATTGTTATTTTTATGCCTATTGTTATTAATATTAATAATACTAATATTACGAATTTTTTTATTATTGATTTTTTTATTTTTCTTTTTTTCATATGTGCCTACCTTCTTTATTTATTATATCACTTATGTCTAATTATGTAAATTAGTGTTATTGTTTTATTTACTTATTTATTTATTTATTGATATAATATTTTATGTTAGGAGGATTTTTATGAATAAGAAAAGGAATTATTTTATTATTTCATCAATTGTTATCATATTTTTATCTATAATTTCTATTGTAAATGCGGATGCATCTAGGGAAGCAATGCTTGAGATGGTATCGAAAATACCTGGATCTTTTGGTGAGAGGTTATCAAGTGTTTATAGTAGCAATTCAATTTTTATTATTCCTAGTATTATTTCGATTGTCATTAGTTTTGTTATTCTTGTTATAGCCTTTATGGATAGGATTATCTCAATGAAAAATTTTGTTTTAGGTATTAGTATTGCTTTATTTATTACTTCTGGAAATACTTTTGTTTCTATACTTTCTATTATAAATATTATTCTTGCTGCTACTATTAAGCAAAATGTTTCTAAAGTTGAAAAGAAAGATATTCCAAAATTAGAACGTTATTCTAATGGTAAAAAAGGAGTTATAGGCGCTATTGTTTGTTTTATTGTTTATTTTTCTCAAAGTTTTATTCCTAATTTAAATAATTATATTTATTCTATTTTTATTTATCTAGTTGTTCTTGCTATATTGGTTTTTATATTTAAAGATAATTTAAAAAGAGATTTTATTACTTTTAAAAATGCATATAAAGAATATATTTTATTTGTTTTGCCTAGACTTGGTATAATTTATATTATTTATTTTATTTGTAGTATAATTTGTGTTGCTGTTAATAAAAATATGCCTGTTAATCAACAACAAATTGAGGCAATGCCTATATGGTTTACTTTTCCTTTAGCTGCATTGTTAGCGCCTATTGTTGAGGAAATATTATTTAGAGGTTGTATAAGGAGATTCATTAAGAATGATATTTTATTTGTTATTGTTTCTGGATTGTTATTTGGTCTTCTTCATACAATAAGTGAAGGAAGTATTATCGGTGCTTTATTTATGGCTATCCCTTATTCTATTTTAGGTTGTGGATTTGCTTATATTTACGCTAAGACTAATAATATTATAAATAATATATTGTGTCATGCTTGTCATAATACAGTTGTTATGTTATTACAGATAATATTACTATAAAAGAATAGACTTGTGTCTATTCTTTTTTTATCACTTTTGTGGTTGGTATTTATTGGTTATTCTTTTTTTATTAAGCATTTAATTTTAAAAGATACAAGTTTACTAATCTTGTATCTTTTTTATTTGTTCTTCGTAATTTCCATTTGTTATAAAACTACCTACTACTAGTATATCTGCATTTTTTGCTTCTTTTTTTGTTATATCATTTATACCGCCATCAACTTCTATTAGGTATGTGTAGTTATTTTTTTCTCTTATTTGTTTTAATTCATTTATTTTATTTGTTGATTTTTCTATATATTTTTGTCCACCTTTTCCAGGTTCTACGCTCATTACAAGTACTAAATCTACATATTTTAGTATATCTTTTATTTCTTTTACTTCTGTATTTGGCTTTATAGATATTCCTGCTTTAATATTATTTTGTTTTATATATTTTATTAGTTCTATATGTTCGTTTGTTGCTTCATAATGGAATGTTATTATTTCTGGATTTAGGTTTATGTATTTCTTTATGTATTCTTTTGGATTGTTTACCATCAAGTGTATATCTTTTGGTTTTTTTGTTTGATTTATATATTTCTTTATTTCTTCATATTCCCATGTTTTATTTGGTACGAATATTCCATCCATTATATCTATGTGAAAAAAGTTAATGTTTAATTTATCTAATTTTTGTATATTTTCTTTTATATTTTCTTTTATTCCTAATATTGATACTGATAACATTTTTCACCTCTTTATGAATTTTAAGTAGTTTTCATATCTACTTTTTAATATATTACCTTTTTCTAATTCTTCTTTTATTTTACAGTTTTTTTCACTTATATGCATACAATCTTTATATTCACATTCGTCTCTATATTGATTGAATTCAACAAAATTATCTCTTATATCTTCATTTTTCATATCAATAAATTCTAAACTTGAGAATCCTGGTGTATCCGCTATTAGGCCATTATATAAGTTTAATAATTCAACATGTCTAGTTGTATGTTTTCCTCTTCCTAGTGCTTGTGATATTTCATTAGTTTTTAAGTTTAACTTATTATCTAATTTATTTAGTAGTGTTGATTTTCCTGCGCCACTTTGTCCTGTAAATACTGTTTTTTTGTTTTTAAATTGTTTTTTTATTTCTTCTATTTCTGTATTTTTATATACTTGGTATCCTATTTTTTTATAGTAGTTTATTATTGTTTCGATATTATTTAGTTCTTCCTTATTTAATAAGTCTAGCTTTGTGAAGCATATAATTGGTTTTATATTGTTATATTCTATTATACATAATAGTTTATCTAATAGATTTGAAGAAAAATCTGGTTCTTTTGCACTTGTTATTATAAATGCTTGATCTATATTTGCTACAGGTGGTCTTATTAGCTCGTTTTTTCTTTTTTGTATTTCTATTATGTATTTTTTTTCACTATCAAATATGCAATTATCTCCAACAAGGGGAGTTATTTTTTCTTTTCTAAATTTTCCCCTTGCTTTACAGATATATTCTTTTTCTTCTGATACTATTGTATAATCATTACTTATTATTTTAATTATTATTCCGTTCATATTAATTCTCTTGTCCACTAGTGTTTTGCGTATTATTTTGTGTATTTTGTTCAGTTGGTGTTGTCTCTTGTGGTTTTTCGGGTTCTGGTTTTGGTTTTTCTTGTGGTTTTGCTTTGGCTATTGTGATTTTTAATGGATATCCTTCTTTAACTCTTGTACCAGCAACTCTATCTTGTTTTATAATTGTTCCTTCTGGATATGTATCAGTCTCTTCTTCTACAAATTGTACTGAAATGTTATTTGTTTGACAGAATCTTTCTATCGCATCTTTTGTCCATTCTTCTTCTACAAAATTTGGATAGTTAACTATTAGATTTGGAATAATTAGTGTTACTGTGTCACCTGTTGCTAATTTTGTTCCTGCGATAGGCCTTTGTTCTAAAATGTTAAATTCTTGTACTTCTTCGCCTTTTTCTACATCTCTTTTTTCTTGATTTACTATTATTCCATATGCTTCTAATTTTCCTTTTACTTCATAAAAGTTTGATCCAACGTAATTTTCTAGTGTTACACCACTTTTTCCTGATGAAATTATTAGTGTTATTGTTGTTCCTTTTTTTCTTTTTACTCCGTCTTGAGGATTTGTTTTAATAACATAGCCTTCTTCAATTGTATCACTTTCTTGTTGTTCTTGTTCTTCATTTACAATAAAGCCGGCATCTTTTAATTTTCTTTCTGCTTGCGCAACACTTAGATTTGCTACATCTGGCACAGTTATTTCTTTGTTTTTACTTATTTTAGGGAATATGACTAAAAGTATCATCATCAATATAATTATTAGCGCTACTACTATGCCTACTATCATTATTACTTTATTAGATTTTTTTTCTTCTAGTTCTTCTAGTTCATCTAGCTCGTTTGTTTCTTTTGGTATTTCTTTTATATTCTTTATTTCTTTTGTATCTTCTAAATCGTCTGTTTCTGAGTATGGATATACATAGCGTTTTTCATTAATTCTATCTTCGTCCAAGCATGTTTGTATATCATTATACATTTCTACTACTGTATTGTATCTATTTTTTGGATTTTTAGCACATGCTTTTAGTATTATATTCTCAACTGATTGTGGTATCTTATCGTTTATGTTACATACACTTGGAATTTGATTTTTCATTTGTTTGATTGCTATTTCTACCGCGTTGTCTCCTCTAAATGGAAGTGTTCCAGTCAATAATTCAAACATTACTATTCCTAGTGAATATATATCGCTTTTTACTGTTGCTCCTTTTCCGTTTGCTTGTTCTGGTGGTAGATAGTGAACTGACCCCATTACCGAATTTGTTTGTGTTAATTCGTTACTATTTAGCGCCATAGCTATTCCGAAGTCTGTTATTTTTACTATACCATTTTCTTTTATTAATACATTTTGTGGCTTTATATCTCTATGTATAATATTGGAGTCATGTGCACATGCAATTGCTGATGTAAGTTGAGTCATAATATCTATTACTTCTGGTAGTGTTAATGCTCCTCTTTTTTTGACTAAGTTTTTAAGTGTTTTTCCATCAACATATTCCATTACAATATAGTATTTTCCGTCATCTTCACCTACATCGTACATTTCTACTATATTAGGGTGGCTAAGTGATGAAGCTGCGATTGCTTCCCTTTGAAATCTTCTTACAAATTTTTCATCATCGGCTAAATCTCCTCTTAAAATTTTTACTGCTACATTCCTATCTAGTATTATATCATGTGCCAAATAAACATTTGCCATTCCACCTTCGCCAATTGTTCTGATAATTTGATATCTATCATTTATTTTTTGACCTTTAATTATCACTTAATTCACCATCTTTCTTTAAAAAAGCTACTGATACATTATCTGTTCCGCCTCGATTGTTTGCTTTTATTATTAACTTATTTACTTTTTCTTCTATCGATAGTTCTTCATTTAGTACTTTTGATATTTGTTCATCGTCTAGCATATTGGTTAATCCATCACTACAAAGGAATATACCTTCTACATCTGTTTCCACATCAAATATATCCATTTCTACTGTAGTTGTTGCTCCTAATGCTTTCATTAATACATTTTTTCTGGGATGATCTTTTGCTTCTTCTTCTGTTATTTCACCCGATTTAACTAATAAATTTACTAGAGTATGATCATTTGTTATCTTATGAATTGCATTATCTTTATAAACATATCCCGAAGAATCTCCTATATTTCCGAATAAAAGATAGTTTTGCGTTAAAACTGCTAATACAATTGTTGTACCCATTCCTTCACTTTCAGGATTTTCTTCTGTGTACTTATATATTTGAACATTTGCTTCACTTACTACGTTTTTTATCCATAATATTGCTTCTTCTTTTGTTCCTAGTTTTCCTAATTCTTTGAATTTTTTTCCTATATTTGATATTGCAATACTAGATGCGATTTCTCCTCCACGATGTCCGCCCATACCGTCTGCTACTGCAAGTAGCATTTCGTTATTATGATTTTTTGTTATTATAACACTGTCCTCATTGTGATCTCTTACTTTTCCTGGATCTGTTAAATACGCATATTCCATTATTTTTCCTCCTCATAATTAGATCTTAGTTGTCCGCATGCTGCACTAACTTTTCTTCCAAATTCTTTTCTAATTGTTACGTTTATATTATTCTTTTTCAATATATCATAAAATTTCATTATTTGTTCTTTTTTGCTTGATTTAAATTTTATATGACTTGTTTCGTTGTATGGTATTAAATTAACATAGCAATTAATCCCTTTTAGCAATTTTGAGAGTTCTAGCGCACACTCTTCTGTATCGTTTACTTTATCTAACATTATATATTCAAATGTCACTCTTCTATTTGTTTTATTTAGATATTCTTTTACTGATTCTATTAAATCTTCTATAGGGTATGCTTTATTTATATTCATTATTTCATTTCTTATTTTGTTATTTGGTGCATGTAGTGAAATCGCTAAATTTACTTGTTTTGGATTATTAGAAAATTCTTTTATTTTTGGAACAAGTCCTGATGTTGATACCGTTATATGTCTCGCACCTATATCGATTCCTTTTGGTTCATTTATTATATCTATGAATTTAATTACATTGTCATAATTATCGAATGGTTCTCCTATTCCCATAAGTACAATATGTGATATTCTAATTTTCAAGTCTTCTTCTACTTGCAATATTTGAGATACTATTTCATGTGCCTCTAAATTTCTTACCTTTTTTAGTCTTCCGCTTTCACAAAAGGCACATCCCATATTACATCCCACTTGCGTTGAAACACATAAACTATTACCATAGTCATGTTTCATTAAGACTGCTTCAATTTTATTATTGTCTCTTAGTTTGAATAGATATTTACAAACATCTTTACTTGTTTGTTTTGTTATTATTTCTAGTCTTTCTATTTTAAAGTTTTGTTTTAATAGTTCTATTGTTTCTTTTTTTATATTTGACATTTCGTCGAATGATTTAATTCTTTTTTTATATAACCATTCATATATTTGAATTGCTTTGAATTCTTTTTCGTTATTTTCTTTAAAGTATTCTTTTAATTCACTTAATCGATAATCATATATATTCATATTTACACCCTATTAATAATTATAACAAAAAGTTCTTATTGTATCAATTCTCTTTTTATTTTTTAACAAAAAAACTATACATTTTTTGTATAGTTTTACGATAGTTTTTCTTTTTCTTGGTTTAATTTTATTTTACAATCACATAAGAAACAGTATTCTGACGTTGTATGAACTTTTGCGCCACAGTTTGTACAATAGATGTCATTTGTTGTCCATCTTTGTATATCTATTGATGGTATATTCTTTTTATAATTTGTTGCTTCTTTTTCTTCACTAAATTGTGATATTGATAATTTCTTTTTTGCATATTTTTTTATTTCTATTTTTGTTTTTAGTTTTTCTATTTTATCCTTTAGTGTTTCTTTTTTAGCAATTTCTTGTTTTAATTGTTTTTTATTATTTTCTAAATTATTACTGCATTTAACTGTTATTTTGTTAAATCTTATTTTACCATCTTTTGTTGTTTCTTTTTTTGCTTTTGGTTCTTTTATATTATTTAATGTTTCTTTTATTTGTTCTATTTTGTTATTTAATACATCTATATTTAATAGTTGCATTGTTATTATTGTTAATATTAGTATATTTCCTAAAACCATTATACCTATTCCATATTTGTACGATGCATAACAGTTATATAGTTCGTTTATTTGTTGTAATCTTTGCTTATTGTCTATAATAAATTTGAATACAATTATTAAAGATAAGATTGATGGAATATATAATAATTGTTTGTAGTTTAATTTAAGTAGTATAGCCATTGCTGCAACTAATATAATCATTAAATATCCGTTTTCTTTAATAAAACTAATATTTTCGCTTGCTATTCTGATTGCTGGTAAAAATGCTCCTAATGCTATTAAAACAATTCCAATTATAATTATTATATTATTCTTGTTTTTCATTAATATTCCCCCAAATCGAATGTGTTATATTATAGCACTATTTCTTTATTTGTCAAATTTTGCAAAGAAAAAAGCACTTTTTGGTGCTTTTAAAATCTTACTTTTTCTTTTATGTAATCAACTAGTTCATCTATTTTTATTGTTACTTGTTTCATTGTATCTCTATCTCTTACTGTTACAGTGTTATTATTAAGTGTTTCTTCATCTATTGTTACACAGTAAGGTGTTCCTATTACATCTTGTCTTCTATATCTTTTTCCAATGTTTCCTGTTTCATCATATGAAGTCATAAATTCTTTTGATAGCATATTATATATTTCTTCAGCTTTCTCTTGATGATATTTTTTCATAAGTGGTAGTACAGCTACTTTATATGGTGCAATTGCTGGTGAGAAGTGCATTACTTCTCTTGTTGTATTATCATCTAATGTTTCTTCTTCATAACTATCACATAGTACTGCAAGCAATAGTCTATCACATCCAACTGATGGTTCAATTACATATGGAGTGTATTTTTCATTTGTTTCAGGGTCTAAGTATTTTAATTCTTTTCCAGAATGATTTGAATGTACTGTTAAATCATAGTCTGTTCTATCTGCTATTCCCCATAGTTCTCCAAAACCGTTTGGATAGTTGTATTCGATATCTGTTGTTCCCTTACTATAGAATACTAATTCTTCAGGTTTATGTTTTCTAAGTCTTAGGTTTTCTTCTTTAATTCCTAGGTCCTTTAAGAAATTCATACAGTATTCTTCAAAGTATTTAAACCATTCCAAGTCAGTTCCTGGTTTACAGAAAAACTCATACTCCATTTGTTCAAATTCTCTTGTTCTGAATATGAAGTTTCCTGGAGTTATTTCATTTCTGAATGCTTTACCAATTTGTGCGATACCAAATGGTACTTTTGCTCTCATACTTCTTTGAACATTCATGAAATTAACAAATATTCCTTGAGCTGTTTCTCCTCTTAAATATACTTTGTTTTTTGTATCTTCTGTTACACCCATGTGTGTTTCAAATAGTAAATTAAATTGTCTTATATTTGTGAAGTTTGTTTTTCCACATTTTGGACATGGAATATT
>AUXO014342732.1_pt1 | contig 15820 bp, 11 predicted proteins | sample 768731 | NCBI WGS metagenome assembly AUXO01 (sample SAMN02715735, study PRJNA202380) | gut metagenome | biome: sheep rumen | host: Ovis aries | place: New Zealand: Palmerston North
ATGCGGGCTGCCAAAGGCAGCCCCTACAATTGATTCATCATAATTTGGTTATCACGGGCGCACGGAATGCGCCCCTACTGCTTTCTACTTTCTGAGTTCTGCTTTCTGACAACTGATAACCGAATAAATTTGTATACAAGATTGACAATCATGTAAAAATAGTATATAATGTATAAGATAATAATACAGCTTTAAAGCTGATCGGGGTGAAAAAACTGCTATGAAAAAATACACGGGACAGATAATCTTCAATCTGATCGTTGCTCTTTCGGGAGCATTGCTCTACGGAGCGGCGGGAATAGGGGATTCAACGGGAGCTTCTATTGCTTTCGTGCTGGTGCTTATGTCGCTTCTCAGCGGAGGCAACTATTACTTCATCAAGCTTGCTTCCACGGGAAAGAAAGCTTTCCAGCCTTCCTACGTCATCAACGAGCAGACATTTGATAATCTCAACGAACCAAAGGACTACCTTGAAGTCATGAAGAACCTTAAGAACTATCCGCTGTGCCGTCAGGAGGCATCTCGTATGATCGAACAGTGGGAGCTCTATAAGAAGAAGTCCGAAGCTCTCGATGCCATAACCTCCAGCGGAGGCGTCTATGAGGTTGTTAATCAGGACGTTGAATCGGTCATGCTGAACAATATGACACTTTTCATGAAGCGTTCGGCAATCTTACAAGCTGCATCGCGTCAGGACGAGATAAACATGCACAGAGCTTACCTGAGAGAGCTTACGGGACGAAATGAGAAGATACTTAACGACTATACGAATCTGCTGATCGAAGCTTCACAGCTTACAGGCGATGATTCGGGCAAATCCGAGGTAAAATCACTCAATCTCATTATAGATTCCATAAGAGAATACAGGAAAGAACTTGAAAGAGAGGTAAATGAATAATGAAATCAAGCAAAGCACCGCTTCTGATAGCAGTTGTCGGAGTTATCGCAACAATGGCTATCATGATAGCTCTTATCTCAAAGCCTGTTAAGGATAACAGGAACGAGCCAAGGGGTTCGGCAAGCAATATCACTATCGATAATCCGGAACAGGTACTTACAAAGGCCCTTAAGGACATAAAGGTTAAAACAGCTACAAAGCGTCAGGGTACAGTTGATTACTCCGACAAGGCTGCCGCAAATCTTCCTAATATCGAAACAAAATATCCTCTTACGGTAGAGGGTACAGGCGATGTTGACATCGAGATATTCTCGACCTCCGAAAAGGCAGGAAAGAATAACAACGGCTGGCTCAACGAGATAGCTCAGCAGTTCAACTCTCAGAACAACAAGCTTTCAAACGGCAAGACGGTATCAATAAGCGTAAGAAGCATTCCTTCGGGAGCTTCATCCGATTACATATCCAATAACGTTTATGTTCCGCAGGCTTATACTCCTTCAAACACTCTCTTCGGAGAGCTTGCTGTGGCACAGGGCGCAAAGCTTGATCTTGCGGCAGAATCTCTCGTATCCAATACAGCAGGTATCGCTATTTCACGTACAGCATCTTCCGAAATACAGAGCAAATACGGTTCGGTAACTTTTGAAACCGTAGTTGATTCAGTAGTGGACGGCGAGCTTCAGATGGGTTACACTTACCCCTATACTTCCGCTACTGGACTTAACTTCCTCGTAAATGCTCTTCAGTATTTCGACGGAAACGATATGCTCAGCCAGGGTGCTGTTTCAAAGTTCCAGCAGCTTCAGAAGGGCATCCCCTTCGTATGCTACACTACCGACCAGATGGTAAACGCTATGCAGAACGGTACATTACAGGCAGGCGTTGTTGAGTATCAGGCATACACAAACAGTCCCGTACTCAAAGGCTCTTACGATTTCATACCTTTCGGCTATAAGCACAGCAATCCTCTTTACAGTGTCGGCGACCTTTCAGCTGACCAGCGTGAAGCTTTACAGAAGTTCGTTGACTATGCACTTAACGATCAGTCACAGTCGCTTGCAAAGAAGTACGGATTCGATCCGGACGAGAGCTACAGCTACAATACAAAGCAGATAAGCGGTTCCGACATCATGAACGCACAGCGTCTCTGGAAGCAGGAGAAGGATTCGGGTACTCCGACTATCGCACTCTTCATTGCCGACGTTTCGGGAAGTATGAACGGCGATCCGCTTCTCAGACTCAAGGAGTCACTCCTTGAAGCATCAAAGAACATAAAGGCTGAGAACCATATTGGACTTCTTTCATACAGCGATGATGTAACACTCGAGCTTCCGATAGGTGAGTTCGGACTGGAACAGCGTTCCTACTTTGCAGGTGCAGTCGAGAATCTTCGTGCAGGCGGAAATACTGCTACATATGACGCACTGCTCGTAGGTATAGACATGATAAACAAGGCAAAGCAGGATATGCCCGAAGCCAAGACTATGATATTCGTACTCAGTGACGGAATGTGCAACCGCGGAGTTGATTTCAAGACTTCGGCAGGTATAGTTAATCACTACGGCATACCGATCTATACTATAGGCTACAACGAGCAGATAGATTCTCTCAAGGAACTTTCGTCCATAAATGAGGCTGTCTATATCGACGCAGATAACGACGACGTTGTATACGAGCTCTCAGCTCTCTTCAACGCACAGATGTAAAATATATGTGTATTATCGGGGGAAAACCTTTCTGAGGAAAGGTTCTTCCCCCGAACCTCTTTTCCAAAGACTTTTTGCCCCAAATTTTAAGCCTGGCAGGGTACTCACTCATAGTATCACTAAATCGTTAGTTTTACATGAGCACCCTGTCAGGCTTAAAATTTAAAGTAAAGGCTCTGCAAATGCTCAGGGGAACTCTTACTCAAAAAGTTCCCCTCAATAATACAAATGAAATTTACTATATAAATATCATTCTAATGATATTCTGTTATTACAGCTTTATCCATGCACTAAAGCATGAATCATCACAGGAAAGCTTTAGTTTGTAGCCGTTTCTCCTTAAAGCGGTGTCAGCTATAGAGAGTCCGAGTCCGCTGCTGTTTTTGTCATGACGAGAGGTGTCTCCCTTGACAAAAGGCTTTTTAAGTCCCTTGATATCGACCTTACGGGTAACATCGTTTGTTATGCGGTATTCGCTGTTTTTCATAGTGACGCTGATGCTTCCGCCTTTGGGTGTGTATTTCACCGCATTGGAAACGAGGTTCTCGATCGCATCGGTCAATGTAGCTTCCTCAGCATTTATACCGTAATTACCTTCAATGCTTAGAGTTATCTTACGTTCTTCAAGCTGTAATCTGTACTTCTCAAAGGCGTTTTCGGTGAGACTGCGCAAGCTTACCTTACTTATCACACGCTTCTGCATTTTTTCGATCTCGGCGAGTTTAAGAGTCTTTTTTATCATAGAGTCGGTGTAGGCGACGTTCTCCATTATCGAGCCGAGATAACGCATTTCCTTTTCGTCTGCAATGTCCTTGCGCTGGTCAATGAGGTTTTCGGCATATCCGCCTATAGCTGCAAGTGGAGTTTTCAAGTCGTGTGCGAGGTTGTTGGTTAGAGTACGCTGATAGTCATCCATAGCGCAGGAAGTCTTGTTCAGGAAGCCTTTGACCGCACTGTATATCAGGGCAATTATGGTTAACAGAATGAATAATACGATAAAATCAAATATAAAGATCACCTTGGCGAGTATATAGATATTATCAGGCAGTGTCCTGTAGTAAGTAATGTAAACGAGCTTCTGTCCATTATAATCAATAACGTTAGCGGCTTTGGCTATATTCGGGTTATAGCGCAGATTTAAGCTATACCATTCTTCATAATTGCCGTATTCTCTGACAAGAGTTTCATCTACAGCAGTTCCCATTGAATCTGCTTCTTCACGAGCCTGAATATACTTCTCGCGTGTATAATAATAGTTTTTGATATTATTACAGAACTCCTTATCGGAGTTGCAGAACATCGTTGTCCAACCTGTGGGTGGCTCATCATATTTTTCGGGATCATAATATGTATCCTTGCGTTCAATAAGTTCATAATTGCTGTCGTCGCAGTCTATGAAAATGGTATCTGTTACTACTATATCTATGGGTTCAGCAATTATGCCGTCCTCTGTTGGCTCGTCATAATAGTGCATTTTCCCTGTAGATAGTTCAACTTCGTGCGGGATAAATGTATGGTTCGATCGATTGACATAGGCGCTTTTTATTTTGTAATCATAATATTCACCTGTCTGCATTGAACGATCATCAAATAGTCTCTTTTTTATGCAATAGGCTGTAAGCTTTTTGTTTCCGAGACTCTCTAAATCACAAGTATACAAGTTGTTCAGAATCGTATGATACTTATTTGTATTTTTATCAGTCGGTTCAGACTTGATAAAGATCACTTCTTTTGAATTATCGGCTGCAATATCCTTACTGTATATAACTGAACCCAATATAAAATTACCGCATAAAAAATCAAGATCAGCGCCTTTTTTTGCAAGTTCATGAGCGATCCAGCTTATTATCTCTGTATCAAGACTCATAATAGAAATTCCGAATATATCAGCACTGGAACTTACTTCAGCAAAACCTCGATAACTATGGCTTACGAGAAATGCATCAAAATTTATATCAGTAATTTCAATATCCCCGGATTCACTTAGTTCATTTATAATTTCAATATTTCTTGAATGTATATTCTCAACATAATCTGTGTATCTTTCTGTAATGAGTTCAAGATCATGTGCTTCAATGCACCTTGCACCTATTGCCGATGCTATCAGAACTATTACCATACACCACGGAAAAATGTTTTTGAACGTTCTTCTTTTGCGCTTATCGAGGAATTTTGTGAAGCGGTTAACTTTCATATTTACACTTCCTTATTATTCACTTATATACTGTTCCTGCAACGGCTTTATCGGAACGATTATTATAGCTTTACAACTGCTGTGAATTGTGAATCGTCGCAGGAGATGGTAAGCCTGTATCCGTTTCTGTTGAGGGCACTTTCAGCTATAGAGAGTCCGAGTCCGCTGCTGTTTTTGTCATGACGTGATGAGTCTCCCTTGACGAAAGGTTTTTTTAGCTCACTTGTATCGATTTTTTTGGTAACATCGTTTGTAATGCGGTATTCTCTATCCTGTATATTGACAGTTATGCATCCGTCTTTGCGTGTGTATTTCACCGCATTGGAAACGAGGTTCTCGATCGCATCGGTTATTGTAGCTTCCTCTGCTTCGACAGTGGTGTCGCCGTTGATGCTGAGGGTTATGTTCCTCTCTTCAAGCTGTAATCTGTACTTCCCGAAGGCATTTTCGGTGATATCGCGCAAGCTTACCTTACTTATCACAAGCTTCTGCATTTTATCTATCTCGGCGAGTTTAAGAGTCTTTTTTATCATAGAGTCGGTATAGGCAACGTTCTCCTTTATCGAGCCGAGATAACGCAACTCCTTTTCGTCTGCGCTGTCCTTGCGCTGTTCAATTAGGCCTTCGGCATAGTCACCAATGGCCGCAAGTGGAGTTTTCAGGTCGTTGGCGAGTTTATTGGTGAGAGTCCGCTGATAGTCCTCCATAGCGTGGGAAGCCTTGTTGAGGAAGCTTTTGACCACACTGTATATCAGGGAGATAATAGTTAATAATAAAAAATAGTCAATCAAACAACGGATAAATACATACTTTTGCCTTTTAAGTATCGGTTCAAAGGTATAATATGTAACGTAATCAAATTCCTGATCATTGACTTTTATTGTATCTTTAACAGTCTCTATGTTCTCCATATCTTCCTTTAGAGCATAAAAATATACATACTTAGCCTTCCGTTCATACTTATCCCTATCATTCGGAATGGTTTGATAATCCCTGAGCGCATCAACGAACTCCTTATAGTTATTATGCCATGGTGAAAAGTATACGCCGTTAAACGCAGGATATACGGCTTCACCATTATCTATTTCTGATTGAAGGACTTCATTATTTATTAATTGGTAATTGCTGTCATCAAAATCAATGACTATTTTTTCTGTTACAGCATCTGTCGGTTCGATCTCATTACCGTCTTCATCCACAACGCGCTTTCCTTTGGTTACTTCTATTTCGTGCGGAACAAATGTTTTATCATTTGGGTTTACATATATACTGTTCACTTCATAACGATAAAAATGACCTATTTCATATTCAGCATAGGAATCCCAGGAATTGTATTTATAAAAATCCTCACGAATTTTAAACAATTCCTCATTGCCGAGCTTATCCATATCACAGGTATATTGATGCAAGTCATAATAATCACTATAATGTTCAAAATCATCACTGTTGTCGGCATCAGGCGGTTTCTGAAATAAAACCGTTGCATGCATTTTATTAATATTATCTGAATAATAGTTTCCTTGTTCATCAGAAATGTAGGATACAATTATACAATCAAATATGTTGACTTCGAAAAATTTAGCATGGAATTTACAGCACCAGATCCAAAAAGGTTTGTAATGAAAAAATGGAGATATGATCATAGTTGATAAAGGTGGTACAGTATAAAAAAACCAAATATGGTCATTTGCGAGATATGTCCTTGTACCGAGCGCATCAATATTGATATCTGAATAATCATAATCATCATGATTTAAAAGTTCCATCCAATGAGAGCGTTCGTCTTTAATATAATCTACCAACATATCTTCCTTAAAATCCGTATCTTTTTTTACTGAATAATTTGCTAAAACCGCTGACAGTATCAGACTAAATATCATACACCACGGAAAAATGTTTTTGAAAGTCCTTCTTTTGCGTTTGCCGAGGAATCTCGTGAAGCGGTTCACTTTCATATTTACCCCTCCTTATTCAGTCAGTTTATAACCTCTTCCTACAAGTGTTTTTATCTGAGAACCCGCGGGACCGAGTGCCTTTCTCAGCTTTTTTATATGGTTGTCAACGACTCTGTCGCTGCCGAAATAGTCATATCCCCAGACCACATCCAGAAGCTTGTTCCTGTCCACAACCCAGTTGACGTGATCCAGAAGATAGCGCAGTATAGCGAACTCCTTAGGTGGAAGCTCAACTTCATTTCCGTCCGCAAAGCAGCGCAGAGTACGGGTATCGAGAGTTATCTTACCGCAGACCAGTGTGAAAGACTCGGGACGTCTCTCTGCACGTCTTATCAGCGCCTCGCACTTCATGAAGAGTGCGGAAAGAAGAAAGGGCTTGACTATATAGTCGTCGCATCCGAGGTCGTAGCCGTAGAGCACATCCTCCTCTCGTCCTCTTGCGGTGATGAAAATGACAGGTATATCGCAGGTGCGGCGTATCTTTCGGCAGAGTGAGAAACCGTCCGTACCGGGAAGCATGATGTCGAGCAGTACAAGGTCGTGGTCGCCGAGACTGTTCTCTATGACTTCGATAGCATCGTCGCCCGTGTTTACTGCGGTAACAGCACTTCCCTTATTGGTGAAGTATTCGGTTATAACTTCGCATATCTGAAGATCGTCCTCGATCAGTAGAATTTTGTTCATATCAAGAAGCTCCTTGTTTTTATGATTATATTATATCTGTGCCGTATGTCTTTTGTGTGTCCTTTTCGGGTGGTTTTTATATTTCGCATATAAGAACATTATAATAGTAAAAGGTGAACAAGTCAATAACCGTAAAAAGGGGGAGGAGAAATGCATCAAAAGTAACATAATTGTGCATAACAGATAAAAAACAAATAAAAAAAGCATGTTTCTTCTAACAAAAAAACTGTCTCTTTATTGTCAGCATGCCCGAATGTTATATATGAAACGGAAAGAAAGCCGTTAAAATATGAAACAGGAGTGATCTATTATGAAAAAGAATTTCAAGTCAATCGCAGCAGCAGCTCTCTCTACAGCTCTTATGTGCAGCGTATGTGCTGCAGGTTCAGCTCTCGGAGCTAACGCAGAGGAAGAGGCACCCGTTGCAGTAGCAGTTGCTGAGGCAAACGGTGCAGAGGAAGCTACAGAGGCTGCAACAACAGAAGCAGCTACTGAAGCAGCAACAGAGGAAGCTACAGAAGCTGCAACAGAGGCAGCTACTGAGGAAGCAACAGAAGCAGCTACAGAGGCTGCAACAGAGGCAGCTACTGAGGAAGTTACAGAGGCACCTGCTACAACAGCAGCACCTGCAACAACTGCAAAGGCTACTACAACAGCTAAGGCTACAACAACTGCAAAGGCTACTACAAAGGCAGCATCAAAGAGCGGTTCACCTAAGACAGGCGACGCATTCCCAGGTATGGCTGTAGCAGCAACAGCACTCGTAGCAGCAGCAGCTGGTATTGCTTCACGCAAGAAGGACTAATCGTCCACCTCGTACATTTTACAGTTTATATGAACTAAGACGGTTCTTTACTGGACCGTCTTATTTTTTTGCCATAATGAAAACAGCAGCCGCAAGAAGCAGCTGCTGTTTCACTAATTTTCCCTGGATGATCAGAACTTCGGGAACGCCTTACCCAAAGCTCCGCAGTTAATTCAATTTCCATCAACCGAGGTCCGCATTATTGGACTCGATAGCTATATATCCGTCGTATGATGAACCTGCCGGCAGGTATGCATCACCCGGATAAGGATTGAGGTCTTCGTTGTATATGCCTCTTGTGAAGAGGTAACTCTGCATGAGCTTTCTGCTTCTTGCAGCGTCTATGAAGAGGTCGCTTGCATTAGCGTTGGATTTGTAACGGATATCGATAGGATAAACGTCGCCTACCTCAACATCGGGAGGAAGTATGAACTTGAATGTGTACATCTGACCTTCCATACCGCTGTTGCCTGCGGCAGCAGTTGTGATAAAGAAGCCTGACATTCCGTCTTCTTCGTCTGCACTCTCGTCGTTCTTTGTTGAAACTGAGAGATACTTTGTAGCATCGCCCTTCTTAACATCGGGTTCGCCGAATGGGTTTGCAACTACCTGTAAACGGCTGTCGTAATAGATGTGCATACCTGAAGTAGCCCAGCGTCCTTCAACGTTGCCGTGGAGAGTGAGGGTGACTTCTCTTTCGGGATTTTCAACAGCATCGCTGATAGAGATAACTTCCTTGCTTACCTCGATAGAAGGCTTTTCTTCGCACTGGTCTACCTCTACCTGAGAGATACCGCCGTCAGGTACCTTTGAGCTGTCGATAGCAATATATCCGTCGTATGATGAACCCTCGGGGAGGTATTCATCACCTTCGTAAGGATTTGTAGTATCGTTATAGATACCTCTTGTGAAGAGATATCCCTGCATTGCCTTGTTCTTTCTTGAAGCGTCAAGGAAGAGGTCCTCGCAGTTGTTGTTTGATTTGTAAATGATATCGATAGGGAATACATCTCCCTCTGCAACGTCAGCAGGAAGATTGATGTCGAAAGTAAAGAGGTCTCCGTCCATACCGTTGTTGCCTGCGCTTGCAGCTGCAACGAAGAAGCCGTTCATATCCTGGTCAACGGCAGTAGGATCGTCCTGGACAGTCAGGTTCATGTAACTTGTACCCACGCCTTTTTTGACATCGGGAGCGCCGAATGGGTTAAGGTTTGTGCTTGTTCTTTTATCGTAGTAAACGTGAAGACCGAGTGTGCCCCATTCGCATGAAGTTCCGCCCGAAAGCTTTACAGTTACCTTTCTTGTGGGAGAAGCCTGAGCTTCATCAAGGGAGATGACCTCCTTGGTAACATCGATGACGGGTTTGATTGCTGATCTGTCGAAATCAGACTGTTTAAGTGCCTTTTCCTGACTTGCAGATACATGTGCAGAAGCTGCAACGATTGCAGTACCTCCCACCACAACAGCAGCAATTGCGCTTTTGATTGAATTCCATTTCATGTTTTTGTTCATTCCTTTCAAAATACTTGACCTGTGATCGCCGAACAATGTGTTTTGCAGTACCACGCCTCCTTAAGCAGTGGAACGATGATCGTTGAATCGTTCCGAAGCAAAAAATACGGCTGATGGCGGGACTTTTTGTATTATCTGCCGCACGCAGATGAAGAGCCGCCAAAGTAATCTTTGTATGACCGTTATATCCCCATACAGTCACATTCTTACGATCGATGTAAACAGTATCGGGAGCATATATACTGCGCCTGTCCGTGTGACAGGTTTCCCTCCCTGCGGCATATATGCTGATTATCCCCCTATACTGTCGGTCTATAGCGAATATCATCGAAGCAGACCTTCTCGCCGTTAGCTCCGATGATGATGAAGAATGCAAGGTGCATTTCAGGTGTACCGCACAGCCTCCGAGTGACGGAAAGAGGTTCTGCGGTACATCCGAAAAAGTAACAAAGTTTACATCTTCATAAAACCTTAACAAATTTATTGTTTACGGATTGAACAAACTATTTTTTTAAAATTATATCATGTTACAGCAAATGTAACAATTACATATCGTATCAGATTTTATGACATTTTGTCCCATTTGCAGTTTTTCGATAAAAATGTCTCACTTAATGAAGTCTTTTTTGCATTTATGCATTAAATATTAAGTGCGTTAAGACGTTTAAGCTAAATCATACAAATTAGGCGGTCTGAGAACCCGAAAAACAGCCAAAGTTAAACTGCTCAAAAATGAAAAAAATCTGTTGAGCTGTCAGTATAAAGTGCCTATTTGGTTATGATATTTACATCACTGAAAATCCTCTTTTTGACCGTCCTGATACCCCATTTGAATGGTAATTTTGTTTTTTTACAGAACAAAATATTTTTTGTTGACTAATTGAAAATTATATAGTATAATTAAATTAATAGAGATCGGTTCGGATGATAAAATTTGTTATGCAGACATTGTCTTCGGAGGAGTGTTATGGAAAGTATCGGCAGGATCGCACTTGTTCTACCCCACGTTTCAAGCGCTTTGGACAGCGACCTTATCAGCGGAGTTTTTTCCTCTGCCAAAAAATACGGTTATGATATCGTCGTAATGACGGGTATCATAAACGCTAAAACGGATTTTTTCTCAAACGGCTATTCGGACGGCCTTGATAATATCTATTCCCTGCTTGATTCTGCCGAACTGGACGGCGTTATCTTTTTTGCAGGCGGATTCAGCAGCGAACAGGTAAAAGAAAACATTTTCCGCAGTATTCAGCGGAGAGCTCTACCCTGTGTGGTCATCGGCGAAAAAAGAGACGGACTTTCATATGTTTTCCCCGACCAGAGAGCACAGATGAAGTGCGTTACCCGTCACCTCATAGAGCAGCACGGATGCAGGAACATCTACTGCATCACGGGTATGGAGGAGGACTATGTATCACTTGAACGCCTTGCAGGCTTCGGAGACGCTATGGACGAAGCAGGTATAGCCTACGACTCCTCATCCGTCTTTTACGGCTATTTCTGTAAGGAGATCCCCCGTCAGATTGGTATCGATATCGCAAAGGGAAAAATCCCTTTTCCCGATGGTATAGTTTGTGCGAGTGATGCTATGGCGGTCTCGCTCTGTCACTCGCTGAAGAAATGCGGCGTTGAAATTCCGGGACAGATAGCCATTGCAGGCTACGGCGGAAGCTGGGAAGCACTTGTTTATACTCCCAGGATAACCACTGCCCTTGCGGATGAACGCGGACTCGGTGCGGAGGCATTTGACATGCTCCTTAAACAGATAGGATATTCCGTAAGCAGGTCCGAACCCGAGGGACCGCAGATACGTATCGGTACGAGCTGCGGATGCAGTGCGGACAGTGTAATGTCCGGAAATGCGGACGACTCTTCCATAAGGAAATTCATGCGTAAGACCTCGGATATCTACACCGAACGAAGAAATTATATCTCTTCCGACCTTATAGGCAGGATGTCCTCATGCAGCAGCATCGAACGCCTTATGGATGAAGCGGACAAACTCAGCTATATGCTCATGAACTGGGAATCAATGGATATCTGTCTCTGTACCGACTGGAAGTTCGATATGGACAGTCCACAGACCTACAGGATGAAGGGCTATAGCGATGATATGATACTTGCCCTTTCAAAGACACGTTATTCCACGGGAAAGGTCAGCAGCAGTTTCTCTTCGGATATGATAATACCTGCTATGGACAGAAAACACGAGCCGAGGGTATACGTGCTAACGTCCCTGCACTGCCGGAGACAGATATTCGGTTATATTTGCACATCCTACAAGAAACCGAGGGATATATTTATAGACGAGTATTACGTGAACTGGTGCGATGCGCTTGCAAACGGTATGAACATCATACAGAATAGACTGCATCACGAGTATCTCAGGCAGCAGTTCGAGAGCCTTACGGTTATCGATCCTTCATCGGGACTATTCAACAGACGAGGACTTATCGAGAATATTTCCCGATTTTCTGCGATTACGGGCAACAGTCTCATAGCTGTATACGTTCTCGCCTACGTCGACCATAAGGAACGCAGAGATACTTCTCCCTTATCGGCTGTATCGAATGTGCTAAGGGGTACAGGTCCCGATATGATAGCGGCAGTACCCGAAGAAAACGTCATTGTCTGTGCAGAGCGCTGTGAACGCAGGGCAGGCGAGGCGGAGAGCATCAAGACTTTCAAAGAGAATCTGAAACGTACTATGGATGACCTGTATAACGGTGCGGTAAAGCCCGATTTTGAACGTATTGCAGTGATTTGCAGATATCTCGGCAAAAAGGATATAGCGTCCTTTGAGGACACTCTTACGGAGCTTTGCAGCACTGCAAAGGGTAAGGCGATGTCCCTTGCGGCACATTCCGAGGATTACCGTGAAAAGCTGGACAAGATACGTATGAAGTTCATGGAGAACCCTCAGCTGGACTGGAGCATCGATTCCATATCAAAGGATATCGGCATAAGCAGGAGCCATTTACAGCGCCTTTACAAGGAGCAGTTCGGTTCGAGCTGTATGGACGATATAATCAGCGCACGTCTCAGCCATGCCAAATGGCTGCTTGTGAATACCGACCTTAAGATAGGTCAGATAGCCGAACAGTGCGGATATTTCAATGAGAGCCACTTCATGCGGCAGTTCAAGAGCAAAATGGGTATAACCGCACTTATGTTCAGGAAGCAGAACTCGGAAAGCAGTCAGCAGTAAACAGAAAGCAGTGAGAAAATGGATATAAAGTACATACACGAACCCACCGACCTCCAGTGCGGACAGGCAGTGCTTGCAATGGTGCTGAATATGCCCGTTGAGGAGGTATGCCGAGTGCTCGATAACGAACGTGAGACCACTCTCAGGGAAATGAAGGACATGTTCCGCAGCAACGGGGTAAAGGTCTCGGATAAGCGGGTTGAGGTAAAGGACAGAAGCGAGCTTCCGAAGCTCTGTATGCTGAGCCTTGAAACGCCCAGATGCTGGCACTGGTCACTTTACTGCGAGGGAGTTTTCTACGATCCCGAACACGGTGTATCCGATGATTTTCCCGTATCCGCAAGGAAGTATTACTGGGAACTTACCATAGAATGAAAAAAGTCCGCCTCGGAGCATTTTCCGCGGCGGACTTTTAAACTATATCATCTTTTTAAACTATATCATCATAAGTATTTGAGGAGCTCGGAACGTATACCGTCGTATTTGGGATCTGATATACCGAAGTCCATTTCCTTGTAGTTCCATACGCTTCTTGCGATGTGGTGTTTTTCAAAGACGTTGTTAATGGCTCTGAACCACTTCAGCGAATCCTGTGCGGAAGCGACATCTATCATGCCGTATTCGCCGCAGTAGAGGGAAGTTCCGTCAGCTTCAGCCTTGCTTATTGCAGAGGAGAAAAGCTGCTCGAAATACTCCTCGGATGTACCGCTGTTCTCGTAGGACATCCTCTTTTCGGGATCTATCTTTACAGTCCAAGTGGCACCCTGGTGGGTGAAAAGAAGCGGTTCGTAACAATGAAAGTTGTAGACGATGTTCCTGTCGTAAGGCTTGTCGAGAAATCGGACCTCTTTCACACCGTTATTGTTGTAGCTTCCAACGAGAATGACCGTATCGGGAGCAAACTTCCTTATCCTTCTTATGCACTCGTTTGAGATAGAGTTCCATTTGTTGATGTAGGACTTGTCCGTAACTTCGTTGAGAAGCTCGAATACAACGTTATCGCTGTCATTGCCGAAGCGTCTTGCGAATTCTTCCCAGAGACGATAGAACATCTCCTGATACTTCCTGCTGTCGAAGAAACCGCACTCTGTCTCTCCCTCATCGAAGGAGAAGCCTGCTGTTTTGTGGAGATCGAGAATGACCTTCAATCCGTGCTTTTCGCACTGTGCAACAGCTTTTTCGATGCGTGCGAAACCATTTTCCTTGATAGTTCCGTCGCTGTTCTGGAGGATGTTGTAGTCGATCGGGATCCTGACGTGATCGAAGCCCCATCTTGCTATCTGTTCGATATCGGATGAAGTAATGAAGTTGTCAAGTCTCTCTTTACTATAGTCACATTGTGACATCCAGCCTCCGAGGTTTATGCCTTTGTGGAATCCCTTTGAACGTAGCATATATACCGCCGCCTTCCATTAAATTTTCCCTTGGTAATATTGTATCATCGGAGAGCGGAACTTGTCAACAGAATTTCGTTTTTAGCGTAAAGATTCTGCTATTTTTAATATGTAAGTGATATTTCGGCTCAGGCTGACGGGTTCCCGACGCTTCACAGTTGAGGAAAGTTCCTGCATTTTCGCTTATATCGCCTTGACTTTAGATGTGGATAGAGTTATAATGGTATATACCGATATATAAATTTAATATCGGATGTGATATGTAATGATGGAGGTATTTAGTATGAAGATCAAAAAACTATTGAGCGTTCTCGCTGCTGTGTCGATACTCAGCACCTGCGGAACAACTATCGCTATGGCTGAGGAAAACACAGATACTGCGGCAGCTGCTGCGTCGGAAAGTGCAGTTTCACCCATTACTGCGGATTTGGTCATGGGAACATGGACAGGCAGCTTTATGGGATATGACGGAAAAGGCGGCATGGTAGAGAATCCTACTGTCATCAATATCGACGAATGTGACGATGAGGGCAATTTCAGCGGCCTTCTTACCTTTGTTGATACAGAGGATGAAAGCTATTTCTTCGAGGGCAAATGTAATTTTGAAACAGGCGAGTTCACTCTCGAAGGTATCGAATGGAAGATAAACGCAAATAAATATGGTATGTTCCCTTTCAGCGGAAAGATCGATCCCGAGAAAAAGACAATGACAGGTTTCAGAAACAATGATACAAAGAGTTCTTTCAGTTATGAAAAGACTTCGGATAAGTATGACAGCTATTCCATTGATCCTGCACAGATAAAGCGTGAATGGTACGGCGAATATGACGGAATAAACGATGCGACATATGAGGACGGTCAGCTTGTTGACTATACAGCCGTAAGGAGAAATATCATGATATCAATAACTGATATAGCAGATGACGGAACTATCAAGGGCTATGCAAAGTTTACGCCCTCAGATAAAGCGGATCAGAAGTATGATTTGGTGGGAAGCTATTATTTTACAGGCACTATTGACAAGAGATTCGGAAGAATAAAGTTTCAGGGTGATGAATGGATAGGCTATCCTGCTAAAAGCGCTGATGATACGGCCAATTATCAAATGATACCTTTCAGCGGTGCGATATTCGGAAACACGATCGAGGGTATGACAGATTACGGCATCTGGAAAATGGAAAGCACCGATATCCTTAAGGGCGACCTTAACTTTGATAACAAGCTCGGCGTTGAGGACCTTGTTATACTTGAAAAGTATCTGCTCAACAACGATATGACGTTCAATAAGACTATGTTCAATACAGCAGACATGAACGATGACGAGGCTGTTAATACTTTCGACCTTGTTGCGCTCCGTAAAGCTGTAGTAAATTACAATTTAAACAAGAAGCCATAAAAGACGATGTTTTTATCGGGGGAAAACCTTTCTGAGGAAAGGTTCTTCCCCCGAACCCCTTTTCCAAA